>Ga0268280_1000148_pt1 | contig 65565 bp, 52 predicted proteins | sample saktaG_9_FD_190139 | JGI IMG/M metagenome (GOLD analysis project Ga0268280, IMG submission 190139) | Saline water microbial communities from Sakinaw Lake, British Columbia, Canada - sak_2011_5_24_40m | ecosystem: Environmental > Aquatic > Non-marine Saline and Alkaline > Saline ...
CTTCAGCGATTGTCAAAGAACGAACAAATAATGCCATCGAGGAGTCCTTTCATTTTCATCAGTGACTCCTCTAATATCTTAAACCATTGTAAAAAGTACAAGATTAATTATTTGGATCGGCACTAGTTTACATCTTTGTACTCAAACTCAGTTTGGAAATGAGGAGAGGATCTGTGGGGGATACCTTCTGAAGGTTGGAAGGATACCTCAGCAACCTTTGAAATGAATCAGGTTCTTTCCTTTTCACGGGAACACTTCTCTCCCTCTTTTCGTCTACTCCTATTCGCGAAGATTTCGAAAAAATTTATGTGTTTTTTACGATGAATCCTTGAATTTCTTGTGTATTTTTAATAAAATTGTTCCGCTCCAAGAGTCACATATTCTTTGAACAACAATCTAAACGCCTATGGCTATTGCAGTAAGAAACCTGACTAAACTTTACGACACCGAGAAAGCCGTGAACGACATTTCGTTTGATGTCAAGACCGGCGAAATTCTCGGATTCCTCGGCCCGAACGGCGCCGGGAAAACCACCACGATGAAGATCATTACCTGCTACATGCCGCCAACCTCAGGGTCGGTGGAAGTAGAAGGATTCGACATCGCAGAACATTCGTTTGAGGTTCGGAAAAAGATCGGCTATCTGCCGGAGATGAATCCGCTCTATCTCGACATGAATGTGGTGGGATACCTCGAATACTCCGCGCAGCTCCATGGGCTGAAAAATGCCATGCTCAGGAGCCGGATAAAAGAGATGATCGACGTCTGCGGCATTGCGTCTGTTCGTCATAAAGATATCGGCGAGCTGTCGAAAGGATTCCGCCAGCGCGTGGGCCTTGCGCAGGCGATGATCCACGATCCTGAGGTGTTGATTCTGGATGAACCGACCAGCGGCCTGGATCCCAACCAGATTGTCGAGATCCGCAATCTTATCCGCCAGCTCGGACGTGCAAAAACCGTCGTCCTCTCAACCCACATTCTTTCTGAAGTGCAGGCAACGTGCGACCGGGTCATCATCATTAACGAGGGAACCATAGTTGCAGATGGAACGCTGGAGCAGCTGCGGCAGGATTTTCGCGGGTCCGAAAAAATTTCACTCGAGCTCAAAGCCAATGTCTCCAATGCCATGACGGATATGTATCCGAAGTTTAAGGAAATCCCACAGGTGGAGTCGGTGGAGTACGGCGGAGAGGAGGGAGATTTGCACAAATTTTCCATTCACACCGTCAAAGGAAGCGATGTACGCGAAGAGATCTTCCGCCGCAGTGTCTCCGAAGGATGGGTGCTGCTAGAAATGTCGCGCAAGGCAACGAGTCTGGAAGAAGTGTTTCATAAATTGACAACCGCTGAGTAGTTGAAGAAAGAAATTCGGTAAATAAAAACTGGAAATTGACTATGGGCGCAAAGTTTGATATCAACGAAGCAATAAAATATTTGGGCCGGCTTGCCAATGTCGGGACAATCTTCAAGAAAGAACTCCGTTCCTACTTCAACTCGGCCGTGGCGTACGTGGTAATTGTCGTCTTCCTTGCCATTGTAGGCTGGGTGTACACCAGCAGTATGTTCCTGATCAATGTCGCATCACTCCGGATGCTGTTCGAATGGATCCCGATGGTCTTTCTGTTTGTCATCCCGGCCATTACGATGCGGCTGCTGGCAGAGGAGAAAAAGGCTGGAACAATCGAACTCCTAACAACAAAACCGCTCCACGATTGGGAAATTGTGATCGGCAAGTTTCTTGCTGCGTGGGCGCTCGTCGGTATTGCACTCCTGCCGACGCTGATTTATTATATCACTATTGTATTTCTTGGTGATGTCGACCACGGTCCGGTCATTGGCGGATACCTCGGCCTCCTTCTGATGGCGGGAGTGTATGTAGCGGTTGGTTTGCTGGCATCGAGTGTTACGGAGAACCAGATTGTCGCTTTCATTCTCGGCTTACTGATGATGTTTGCTCTCTTTATGCTGGATAAAATTCTCATCTTTGTACCGGAGTTTATGACGAGTATTGTAGAGTATCTTGGTGTGGATTTCCACTTTTCAAACATTGCGCGCGGTGTCATCGATTCGCGTGATATTGTGTACTTTGGTTCTGTGCTTGGTTTTACGCTCTATCTCTCCGTGGTGGCGCTGGAACGGCGGAAATGGTGATTGCTTTCCATGCTGAATGTTTAATTGATTAAATTTTCCTTCTGACATGATACTATGAATACAAAAAAAGCTCAAACGTTGACCCGGGTGTTGCTGGTGCTCGGAATCCTGATCCTGATCAATTTCATATCGGTGCGTCTCTTCTCTCGGATCGATTTAACCAAAGCGGGTGTCTATACACTTGCTGATGCCAGCAAGTTGCTCGTGCGTAATCTCGATGATCGCGTCACGGTCAAGGCGTACTTTACAGAAGATCTCCCTGCACCGTATAACAATAACCGCCGTGCAGTGCTTGATATCCTGAATGAGTATAAAGCGTACGCCAAGGGGAATCTCTATTATGAATTCATCAACCCGGAAGGAGAGAAGAATGAGCGGGAGGCGCAGCAGGCAGGTATTCCCCCGGTCGAAGTACAGGTCGTTAAGGAGGATAAGTTTGAAGTAAAACGTGCCTTCCTCGGACTTGTGCTTCTGTATGAGGACAGGAAGGAAACCTTACCGGTGATTCAGAATCTCGGATCGTTAGAATATGATATCAGTTCCGCTATCAAACGGTTAACGACACGCACAAAAAAGCGAATCGGATATACCACCGGCCATCAAGAGGCGGCATTGACAAGCATGCAGCGGGCGAATCAAGATATCAGCGCGCAGTATGACGTGGTACCGGTTGATCTCAGTTCAAGCTCTGCCGTGATTCCTCAAGATTTAGCAGCGCTTCTTGTTATTGCACCCGCAATAAAATTTGCCGATACAGCGAAATATCAGATCGATCAATACATTATGCACGGCGGCAAAGTGGCGTTCCTGTTAAATAAAATGAATGCTTCGCTGCGGGCAGAAAACCAATATGGCCGGCCTATCGCCCAGCCGATGGAATTAGGACTGGAAGATATGCTGGAGAATTACGGCATCCGTGTGAATAGCGATCTTGTCCGCGACGCACAGTGTGCTTCAGTGACTGTCATGCAGCAGCAGGGCCCTTTCCAAATGCAAAGCCAGCTGCCTTTCCCGTATCTGCCGAACGCAGTAAACATGGACCGTTCAAATCCCATTGTGAAAGATCTGCAGGGAATCATTTTCTACTTCGTCAGTTCTCTCGACACCAGTCTTGCCGCTTCCAGAGGATTAACGGCAGACGTTCTTGTACGCTCTTCTAAACACAGCGGCCGTCAACCTGGGATGATCATGCTCGATCCTATGAAGCGCTATACGAATGAGGAATTGGCCGAATCGAGCATCCCACTGGCAGCCGTTGTGAGCGGCTCGTTTAAAAGCTTTTTTGAAGGAAAGTCGCCTGTACCGCAAACGACGAAAAGTCCCGATACCCGAATCGTTGTCGTGGGTGATGGTGATTTTATGAAGGATGATTTTGCAGGCAGCCGCAGCAATTTGACGTTCTTTATGAACATCGTGGATTTTCTTGCAGATGATGCCGGACTAATTACGATTCGATCCAAGAATGTTTCCATGCCTCCTTTGGATCAGGTGTCCGATGGTGTGAAGAAAATGCTCAAGTACGGCAATTTGTTGCTCCCGCCATTGCTGGTTATTGCGTACGGACTGCTGCGCTGGCGGCGGCGTGTTGCGCTCAAGCGGTCGCTAGAAAGTCACTTGTAAGACGAGAGAAGGAAAGAGCGTGATATGAAAAAGAATACATACATTCTGATCGGTGTGTTTGTTGTTCTGCTTGCTGTCGCCTTCCTTGTTCTGCAAAAACCGGGAGAACGCAGTGCAAGTTCAGCAAGTACCGGACCGATGTTCACGATTGATTCCGTCGCGGTTGATAAGATCGAAATCAAGGCTGAAAAAGCTTCCGTTGTTTTGGAAAAGCGCGGGGCGGAATGGTATGTGGTTCAACCCGTCAGCTACAAAGCAGACCAGGCCAATGTTGGCCAGGCCCTTCATCAGATCAAAGTCGTTGAGGTGAAAAATGTGGTCTCCAGCAAACCTGAAAAACATGCTGTTTTTCAGGTTGACCAGAATGGAACAGAGGTGAAATTGTATGAGAAGGGAATGGAGAAAGCAGGGTTTATCCTGGGGAAAATGGCTGGAGGATATAACGAGTATTATACGCGAAAGTTGAATTCCAATGATGTTCTTATCGTAGAAGGAATTTATGGCTACACGTTTAATCGTGTTCTGAAAGACTGGCGTGATCGAACGATCGTAGCGGTTCCAAAGGAGAACATCAAAGAAGTGCGGTATCAATATGGCGACACGACATTTACGATGACGTTACAGAACAGCGCATGGCTTGTGGGAAAAGATACTGTACAGCAATCGGCAGCGGACGGCATGCTGACAGCGCTTTCCAATGTTCAGGCAGATGATTTTGTTGATAGTGTTATGGCGAAGAAAGTTACGGCAACGGTATCCTATGCCGGAGTACAGCTTCGGTTTTCGTATGACAAGGCGGCACAAAAGTTCTATCTCCAATCTTCCAATACACCTCAATGGTTCTTTCTGGACCAGTGGAAAGCCAATCAAATATTAAAACGGAAAAAGGAGATACTCGAAGCAAGGAAGAAGTAGACCGCCTCCCTCAGCTGTAGAAGTTGTCTTTCAGCATGAAGTATCAGTCCAGAAGCCCTTCGAACGGAGGGCTTTCTAATTCTTCCTTCGGTGTTACAATTCCTTGCTTGCGGCGGCATTTTTGGTTATTTTTTCGATGAACATACAGCATCTATCATCTCAAACTCAGGGGTTACCAGAACTATGATTCGCACACTTCTCTTTGGACTCAGCCTGTTTGCTCTTTTACTCCTCGCCGGCTGCGGGGCTTCGAGCCCTACTCTTGCTACAATTGGCGATGAACAATTTACCCTTCATGACTTTGAAAAAGCGTATATGAAAAACAATGGCGTCTGGGATACCTGCGCGCGTTCATCAATTGAAGATCGTCAAAGATTTCTTGATCTCGTTGTGAAATTCAAGCTTAAAGTCAAAGAAGCCCGCGCAATAGGCCTGGAAAAAGACTCGGCCGTTGTGAGTGAGATGGAATCGTATAATGTATCGGTTGCACAGTCATATATGCTGGAAAAGGAAGTCGTGGAGCCCGGCATTCAACAGCTTTATAACAGGAAGAAAGAAGAAGTGCGTGCCAGCCATATCCTGTTCCGTATCCCCCCTTCCGCCAGTCCTGCCGATACCGCGGCAATCTATGAACGGGCAATAAAGGCCATCGCACAGATTCCAACGACTCCTTTTGATTCTTTGGCAGTACGATATTCAGAGGATCCGGGGGCAAAAATAAATCATGGCGATCTTGGGTTCTTTACAGGCGGCAGAATGGTGCCGGACTTTGAAGATGCATGCTTCTCACTCAAACCTGGGGAATATACGAAAGTACCAATACGTTCACAATACGGGTACCACATAATTAAAGTCACCGCACGGCAGCCAAACCCGGGAAGCGTCCGCATCAGCCATATCCTTCTCCGGTTCAATGATTCGTCCAGTGATACGGACTCGGTTCGGGATACTGTATGGATGCTGTATCAGAAGCTTAAGAGTGGCACTCCGTTTGCAGAAGTGGTGCAGAAGTATAGTCAAGATCCCGGCAGTGTCGAGAGAGACGGAGATATCGGCCTTTATGAACGTGAACGGATACCTCCCAATATTGCAGATATTTTTTACAGGTTACAGGTTGATTCTATTTCCGAACCCATACGATTCAATTACGGATACCACATCTTCAAACTCACAGAGAAAAAGCCGGTGCCGCCGCTTGCCGAGATCCAACAGGACCTCAAGACACAGTATCAGCAGGTCCGTTATCAGTACGAATATAACCGGTATGTGCAGGGATTGAAGGCACGTTACAAGGTCGCTATTGATTCAGCGGCAGTCAACAGACTCATTGTCTCGATCGATACAACTCAGTATGCCGGAACGGAAAAATGGAAAGATACGTTAACGAGTGAGATGATGGGAACAACCCTCATCAGCAGTACCGATCATCCGCTGAAAACGAAGGATTTCGTTGAAAAGGTAACAACCAATAATGAGAATAGTGCAACCAGGTTAAACCGGAGCAATATCTGGATGCTCATGAATAAATTAGCCGATGGTGTTGCCCTGGAAGCCTATGCACGGCTAGCGACAGAACGTCATCCTATCTTAGGCCAATTGTTACAGGAATATAAAGATGGAATTCTCCTGTATCGCATCGAACAGGATGAGGTATGGAAAAAAGTAATGGTGAATGATTCTCTGCTTCGCGAATACTATTCTACATACAAAGAAAACTACCGCTGGCCGGAGCGTGTCAACTTCGCAGAAATCTACACGTTAACGGATAGTATGGCAAATGCGGCATACTGGAAAGTGCAATACGGCGAAAATTTCCAGGAAGTTGCCAAGGAATATACGAATCGGGCATCCTATCAGGAAAAAGGGGGTGAGTGGGGCTTTCAGCCATTCACCATGAATGAATTATCTCGTAAAGCATCGACCATGGCAAAGGATAGTGTGACAGCGCCATTCCGCTATGAAGCAGGTTGGTCTATCCTGAAGACCCTTGCATTTGACAGCTCGCACGTGAAAAGTTTTGAGGAGGCGACTCCTGAGATCGCCGGTGCGTATCAAGAAGCAGCCTCAAAGCAGCGCGAACAGGAATGGGTCGAACTGCTGAAGAAAAAATTTCCGGTGACGATCAAAAAAGAATTACTGCCGGAAGCTTTTAAAGGGAAACGGGTTGAAACTCAGTAACCTCATTCTCGCTGCATGGATCGTCCTCGCGGGTGCCGGCTGCATAAAAACGGAATCAAAGAAAACACCCGTCGCCCGTCTTGATAACGAGACCTTAGGACTGGAAGAAATCCGTGCGCGCATCGATACCTCCCGTGAACCTTCTCAGGTGCAAATACAGCAATATATCCAGCGATGGCTCACGGAAGAATCGCTTTATCGCGAAGCTGTGGAACGAGGTCTTGATCGAACAGATGAGATGAATCAGAAAGTGGAGGATGTACGCCGTCAACTTGCGATTAATGCATTGCTGGAACAGGAAGTGTATTCCCAGCAGATAACGAACTTTTCCATGCAGGATATCCGTCAATACTATGAAGCGCACATTAAAGAATTCAACCAAATGCACGACATTGCTCTCGTGAGTTATGCGCTCTTCAAGAATCGGGATGCTGCTACGGAATTCCGTAATAGTGTTTTAAAAGGGACCTCGTGGAATGCAGCGGTTGGTCAGCACGCGTCTTCGATCCTCTTACGGATGGATTCAACGTATCAAACACAGGCATCCCTCGTCTTGTCCGAACTGTGGCGCGTCGTGACAAATGCATCAGCGCGTGAACTTTCTTTTCCTGTCAATACGGATCAAGGATACTATATTCTCGTGGTATGGAAGTTCATCAAACAGGGTCAAACAGCCGATCTCGAGCTTGTAGAGCAGGAAATTCGCGGACGGCTTATGATCGAACGCCGGCGAAAATTGTCCGCGCACCTGGTGGAGAAGCTTCGGGCAAAGCATGCGATTGAAGTTTTTGTGAACGCGGCTTCCGATTCAGGGATGTCAAAAATTGTAGAATAGGAAAATGTATGAAGCGTGCCGGTAAGGGTTTCGTTATAGTCAGTCTCCTTCTCTTTTCCCGGCTGTCGGGGCAGACGCTGGTAGATCGCATTGTTGCTGTTGTCGATAAAGAGATAATTACGGAATCGGAACTGCAGGAACGTGTGACATTTCTGGCCATGCAAAACCGGATAGATCCAAACCAGGCAGGCCTACGTGCGCAAGTGCTCGATGCCCTGGTGACTGAGAAACTTATTCTTGCCCAGGCGATTATCGACAGTATTGAAGTGACAGATGACGAGGTAACACGTGCTCTTGACCAGCAAATAGCGAATTTTGTGCGGCAGGTCGGTTCTGAGCAGCGGGTAGAACAAATGTACGGTAAACCCATCAGCCGCATCAAACGGGAATATCGGACAGAAATTAAAAACCAACTGCTTGTGCAGAAAATACGTCAGCAGCGGGAGGCAACACTTTCCGTCACCCGCCGTGAAGTGGAAGACTTCTTCGTCTCGTTTAAAGACAGTCTGCCGGAGGTACCGGAAGAATTTGAATTGAGTCACTTGTATATTGTTCCTAAACCGGATACAGCGGTGGAAGCTGCAACGCGGCGATTTATGCAGGCAATTCTTGACAGTATTCGTGCCGGCGGAGATTTTGCAGACTTTGCAAAACGATATTCGACGGATGCCGGTTCCGCGGCGAGCGGCGGTGATCTTGGGTGGGAAAAGCGCGGGGTGTTTGTTCGGGAATTTGAAGAGACCGTGTTTTCCATGAAAGAGGGCGATATTTCGGATATTGTTAAAACCCAATTCGGATTTCACATTATCCAATTATTGGGACGGCGGGGTGAATCAGTTCACGCACGTCATATTCTCATGAAAATTGATAAAGGTCCCGCTAGTGATTCTGCAGCAGTGGAGTTCCTGCGGAGTCTCCGGCAGCGTGTCCTCAACGGGGAATCGTTTGCAGAGCTGGCAGGCAAATATTCAGAAGATGAGGATACAAAATCTGTGGGGGGTGATCTTGGCACCTTAACAGCTGATCAATTGCAGCCGGATTTTTCCGGACAAATCAAAGAGTTGAAAGCGGGGGACATCAGCGAGCCGCAGCGGACAGTCGTCGGTTCGTCGTACGGTTTTCACATTATCTGGATGAGAAAACGTACACCACAGCACGCCATCAATTTAAACGACGATTTCAAACGTGTCGAACAGCTGGCTCTTTATATGAAACGCAACAAGCTCAATGCAGAGTGGATTGATGGATTGAAAAAAATCATCTATGTTGATATCCGGCTCTGACTGTCGGCACATTCACCCTCTATTAGCGGCAGATACGTGGCAACGAACGAAAAACACATCAGCGATGTCGAGTCTGTACAACAGCTCGCAAAGTCCTATTCGGCATTACGCGCCGAAATCGCAAAAGTAATCGTTGGTCAAGAAATGACCATCGAACACCTCTTCCTCACCCTGCTTTCACGCGGGCATTGTCTTCTGATCGGCGTGCCTGGCTTGGCGAAAACTCTGCTCATCAAGACATTGGCACAGGCGCTGGATCTGAAGTTCAGCCGTATTCAATTTACACCTGACCTCATGCCTAGCGACATTACCGGAACGGAAATCATCGAAGAAAATATTTCTACGAAAGGAAAATCGTTCAAGTTTATCCGGGGTCCGGTCTTTGCCAATATTATTCTTGCCGATGAAATCAACCGGACACCGCCGAAGACACAGGCAGCATTGTTGGAAGCAATGCAGGAGCATCACGTTACCGCCGCCGGGGAGACATACATCCTCGATGAACCGTTCTTTGTGCTTGCGACACAAAATCCTATTGAGCAGGAGGGGACCTATCCGTTACCTGAAGCACAGCTCGATCGGTTTATGCTCAATCTCTGGCTGGAGTATCCCTCGTTTGCTGAAGAAGTGCAGATCGTGAAGTCTACCACAAGTAAATATGATTCGTCGGTCAAGCAGGTGCTTTCTGCTGACGATATTCTTGAGTTTCAGAGTCTTGTACGCAGTGTGCCGGTGGCAGATAATGTTATTGAATATGCCGTGCGGCTTGTTGATGCGACCCGTCCGTCATCACCAGATGCTCCGGTATATATAAAGAATTGGATTCGCTGGGGTGCGGGTCCCCGCGCATCGCAGTATCTTATTCTGGGGGCAAAAGCGCGGGCGATTCTCCGCGGGCGATTCACTCCGGACATTGATGATGTGAAAGCAATCGCCGGTCCTGTGCTTCGGCACCGATTGGTAACGAGCTTCAATGCCGAAGCGGAAGGTGTATCTGCTATCCAGATCGTCGAGAAATTGATTCACGATGTAAAATTTTAACCACAGTGTTGATTGCGGAACAGCATGAGAACTCCGATAAAAATCCAGGCACAGATTGCCCTCTGTGTAATGATGCTTCTCTCAGAGGACGCAATCGCCCAGTCCTCTTGTTCTCAGCGTACGTGGGTATTCTTCCGCGATAAACAAACACTGTCACTCTCATCAGTGAACCCGGCCGACATTGGTATATCAGATCGTGCCCTGCGCCGCCGCGCGAAAGTATTGCCGCCTAGCCGTCTTCTTGATAATCTTGATCTTCCTGTGAAGCAGGAATATCTTGACCAGCTGCGAGCGTTAGGTGTCTCTGTCCATGGGACTTCGCGCTGGCTGAATGCCGTCTCAGTGGAAGCGACTCCGCAGCAATTGCAGCTCCTGCAAATTCAACCCTATATTTCGGCAATGAAGCACGTCATAGTCCAGAAACGTCCGCAGCAGAAGTTGCTTCCTGTCGAGATGGAACTCCCATTGAAAAAAACAGATAGTGGAACACTCGATTATGGTGTTTCTCTAACCCAGCATACGAGAACGAAAGTCGTCGATGTCTATGCGCTTGGTATCACAGGGTCAGGTGTTCTCCTCGGTATGGGGGACGATGGATTCAATAATCACAGGGTTCACGCTGCTCTCAAGAACATTCCCGTTGTTGCGGAGTATGATTTCGTCCAGCGGGACAGCAACACATCCATTGCACCCGGGGAGTTCGCCGGACAGGGCAATCATGGAGAGGCAACGCTTTCGATCGCAGCAGGCTTTCTCAATGGAACACTCATCGGTGCTGCGTACGGTGTATCGGTGGTCCTTGCAAAAAGCGAAATTGACAGTGTTGAAATCATGATCGAAGAAGACAACTATGTTGAAGCGTTCGAGTGGATGGAACGGCTTGGTGTGGATATTATTTCGACGTCGCTGGGATATGACGATCTAGATCCCATGGGATCGTACAATCCCGGCGATATCGTGTACGACATGAAAGATGGACGCACAGGAAAAACATCTCTAGCTGGTTTAATTGCTGCACGGAAAGGGGTTCTTCTTGTCACGGCTATGGGGAATGAGAATTGGGCAAAACAAGATACTATTGTTCAACGCGATGTAAATGGAAACGTAACGAACATTGCCTGGGGAGTAAAACCTGGAACAGGATCACTGATTACTCCAGCAGATGCAGACAGCATAGTATCGGTTGGCGCAACTTCATCTTCCGGCATGTTAACAACCTTCAGTTCCACCGGTCCAACGGCAGACGGACGCATAAAACCGGAGGTAGTCAATCAGGGCGATTCAGTCTATTTTGCACGCGGAACATCAACCGGTTATTCGTCAGGAGGGGGTACTTCTTTTGCTACACCTCTTACGGCCGGCGCAGCGGCTTTGATACTCTCTGCACACCCTGAATTAACCCCTATGCAAGTGCGCGAAGCTCTCATAAATACAGCACATCGGGATATCGTTGACAGCCGAATCGGCTCACTGCCATATCCCAACAACTATTATGGTTGGGGACACGTGAATGCATTGGATGCGATATTGTATTGGGGACTCGTGTTCAGCAATCATCCAACAATAACCTCGAATGATTCGGTATATATCGTATCGACAAAAATTAAATCTGCGTTTCCGCTGACCATGGACTCCTTATTCTTATTTTATAAGCAAAAATCAGCAGACATTTTCCAGCGCGTTCCGCTTCATTCCACCGGTACTGCAGACGAATATGCGGCTTCAGTGAAGAAAACAGAGCTGGATTCTACATCCGTAGGGTATTTTTCCGCACGCGATAATTCCGGAAAGACATGTACAAATCCGAGCGATATTCCCAATCAAACCTTCGGAATAAAAATAACCAGTACGGTTGTTACCGATGATCCGCGGATCATGAATTCGATCCCCGTAAAATATTCCCTGATCAGTTTTCCGAATCCCTTTAATCCTTCGACCACTATCCTGGTAACAGTACCGCTGAGAGAGGAACTAGAACTTGCAATATTCAATATCCTTGGACAGCATGTGAAAACGCTCTTCCATGGTGTCGTCGATCCCGGAACCCGGCAGTACCAATGGAATGGGACCAATGAACGAGGTGGCCCGGTCGCCGGAGGAATGTACATTGCGCGCTTGAAAACAACGACAAACCTCCTTTCGGTAAAATTGATCCTGTTGAAGTGATCATGGGCATGATCCTTTTCCGACACATCGGATGTTCCGCTCTCATCACTGTTTGTATAGTATGTCACCTCACCGCACAGGTACACCAACAACGGCCGTATTGGATTTATCTCCGGTCACCCAAACCGGCAATTTCTGATCTCCACTCTCCAGCTCTTGCCCGGTCATTCGGTATCAGCGAACGGGCTTTAGCACGTCGGGCGAAGACATTGCCACCTGACCGTTCTATAGATGAATTGGATTATCCGGTTTCTTCTTCTGCGCTGGAACAGATACAAAGCACAGGAGTAAAGATTCGTACGGTGTCACGCTGGTTCAATGCAGTTTCGGTTGAGGCAACACCGCCGCAGCTGCAAGCGCTGAACATGTTACCCCTCGTTGCAGCTTCAGAACCGGTGGCCCTGGTCAAGCGTTCAGTTCCGCTGCCGGAAACAACCGGCGCTGGTGCCTTATGGATGCCAAAATCATCGGCTACGGCCGGATTGAATTATGGGCCATCAGCAACACAGCTCATCAATATGAAGGCCGTTGATCTTCATGCCCTTGGTGTGAATGGATCGGGCGTACTCATCGGCATTCTGGATGACGGATTCAACAATTATCACACCCATACGGCATTAAAGAGTGTTCACGTTGAAGCAGAATACGACTTCATTCATAACCTACCTAATGTTGAACGTCAGCCATGGGAACCATTAGTGCAGGGCGCTCATGGAGCGAACACCCTCTCTGTGCTTGGTGGATTCGACAACGGACAATTGATTGGTGCCGCATATGGTGCATCTTTTCTTCTTGCCAAGACAGAAATGGACAGCAGCGGGAGTGCCGCGGATTTTCTCGGTGAGGAAGATACCTATGTCGCCGGACTGGAATGGGCTGAACATCTCGGAGCGGACATCACTTCTTCATCTGTGGCCTATAAGGAATTCACCAGTCCCCCGTCTTATTCGACATCTCAACTGGACGGAAGAACAACGAAGGTTGCACAAGCGGCGGTTATTGCAGCAAGAAAAGGTGTCCTGGTCGTAACGTGTATGGGAAACGAAGGATACATCAGCGGAAAAGGAACGCAGGCATTTTATGCTGATACGACGCTCTGGTCTCCGGCGGATGCCGACAGCATTATTGCGGTGGGGGCGACATCATCAGATGGTGAGCTTGCCGCATTCAGCGGGTGCGGACCTTCGGCCGATGGCCGTATCAAACCGGAACTTGTTGCGCAGGGGATGGGAGTGTACATGGCAGATGGATATTCATCAAACCTCTATCAATATGCCAATGGGACATCGTATTCAACACCGTTAACTGCCGGGGCAGCTGCACTGGTACTCTCAGCTCATCCCGAACTCTCGAATATGGAGGTTCGCAAAGCACTCCTGGAGACAGCTCGTACTATACCGAATAGCATGCCTCAGAGTGCTTCTTTTCCAAACAACTATTATGGCTACGGATTTGTCGATGCGTACAACGCGGCTTTATATTATGGACCAGTGTTCAGCAATAACCCTCGGATAGTAAAAACAAATACCGGATTTATTGTCACGACAATGATAGCTTCGAAATATCGACTCTATCCTGATTCAATTCTATTTTATTATCGTTTTGATGATACAAGTGCATATCTTTATGCGAAACTATTGCCTACTTTGATCCCACACGAATATTCAACATCGATTCCTCTTTCTCCAAATGATTCACTCCCATCAGGATATTTCTATGCTCGTGAAGAATATGGGGTATTCGATTACATTCCTTCCAGAGTCACACTTTTCCAAAATTATCCTAACCCATTTAATAGCGGTACAACAATCAGATTTGATTCACCGGTATCAGAGGATGTAGAAGTAACAGTGTTCAATCTTCTTGGGCAGCGCGTGAAAACGCTCCTTTCCGGGAGAATACTCGTGGGCACGAAAACGATATATTGGGACGGCACCAATGAACAGGGAATGCACATTGCAACAGGGATGTACATTGCCCGCTTGAAAACATCGTTAGCGGTGTTCACCCAAAAAATGTTATACCTGAAATAGGTGCCGCTGATGCCCGAGCTGCACATTTCCTTTTGCTTCCGCATTCTTCTTCTCGTTCTTGCCGCAGTCTGTTCGACTGCGGGAGCACTGTTTGTCTATCGTGTCACGATGCCGCCCGTCTCTTCTGTAAAACGATATATTCTCATGTCTCTGCGTGCCCTTGGTTTATTTTTGCTGTTTCTTCTTCTTGGTGAACCATTACTCTCTCTCATAACCCATTCCGTCGATCAGCCTGTTGTTGCGGTGCTGGTGGATATTTCCCGGAGTATGTCTATTCATGATCGATCCGGATCCCGGGAAGAAATGTTGAAGTCCGTTCTTCGTTCTGAAATGTGGAAGCAGATTGGTTTAAGAGGAAAAATTGCATACTCGCTATTTGATGGAAAGGTACGAAACATATCCGCGATGAAACCGGACTCACTGACGCTGAGAGGAGAAGCAACAGACATTGCGGAAGCACTACGAACCACGAAACGAACGTTCGCCTCTTCTCCTCTCCGAGCCGTCGTACTGATCACCGATGGGAATTCAACCGCCGGCATGAATCCGCTGTATGAGGTGGAAGCCTTGGGCGTACCGGTGTTTACGATCGGTATCGGTGATACGAGTGAGCAGAAAGATCTTCTCATCCGGAAAATTCTGACGAATGATCTGACATTTGCCGGATCCATTGTGCCGGTGCATGTTACGCTGCACAGCTCCGGATATGGCGGTGAGCGTGTTCTTGTGTCTCTTTGTGCCGGTACAGCACAGATGGATGAGAAGCCTATTGTTTTAGAGCCCGGCATCCGAGATTACCTTGTGACGCTCTCGTATAAACCGGAAAAAGAAGGGACACAAAAATTCACTGTGGAAGTCTCTACCCTTCCCGGAGAACTCACATCCCAGAACAATTCGATGAGTTATTATGTGAAAATATTGAAAAGCAAATTGCACGTCGGATTGATTGCAGGGGCACCAAGCCAGGATGTTGCTTCGGTCAGGCGTGTACTGACAAGCGATAAAAATATTGATGTGACACCGTTCATCGAGCGGAACGATGGCCAGTTTTACGAAACCACACCGAGTCCGCAAGTTCTGAATGATCTGGATTGTCTCGTGCTCATCGGCTTTCCGGCTGCACGCACCATGCCTCGTACTCTCCAAATGGTGCTGGATGCGGCATCCGCAGGAAAACCGTTGTTGGTGATCCTCAGCAGGACAATGGATTTCAATAGGCTCCATATGCTGGATCCTGTGCTGCCATTTATTACTGAACGGCCTGCCGGGGATGAACTTCAAATTTTTGTTTCTATTCGAGAAGCCCAGAGAAATAATCCGATTGTGAAAATTGGCACTGGCTTGAATACTCTCGAATCATGGTCGAAACTTCCGCCCATTTTTCAAGCCCCGGGAGGATTCCGCCCTAAAGTAGAATCCGAAGTTCTTGCTGCTGTTCGTCTTCAAACGGTTATCCTCAAAGAGCCATGCATCATTGCCAGGAACGTGAATAAATATAAATCACTTGCAGTGCTCGGTTATGGAATTTGGCGCTGGAATATGCTGTCAGGAGCCGGTAGCGGGTCGGAGGATGTCCTAGAAAACTTCATCGGGAATGCTGTTCGCTGGCTGACGACACAGGAAGATGAACGCCGCATTCGCGTGCAAGCCGCGAAAAATATTTTTACAACGCAGGATGCCGTGGAATTCAATGCCCAGGTATACGACGAGAATTATCAGCCAGTTGATGATGCACAGATCGAAGTCCGGGCTCAGCGTCGCGGTGAGGTGAGCACGCTGTCACTCACGTCGCTGGGCAGTGGTCAGTATCAAGGGGCATTTGATCAGCTGCAGGCGGGGGACTATACATTCACCGCGACAGTATCTGCCGAAGGTACATCGATCGGTAGTGATCAGGGGACATTTTCCATTGGCGATCTTCAGGCAGAATTCATTGAAACGCGCATGAATAAGCCGCTTCTGCTCCAGATAGCCTCCCGTACAGGGGGACAATGGTACGATATCAACGCATCAGGTTTACTTTCCAGCGCCGTTACCTCATTGAAAAATTTTACATCGCAGGAGATAAGCAGATCGCAGGAGATAGAAATATGGAATTCCCGATGGATGCTTGCTCTTGTAATAGCTGTTTTTGCTTTGGAGTGGTTGATGCGGAAATGGCACGGAATGTTATAGAAAAGGAAGAAAAGAATCTGGATTTATAAGAAAAGGGAGTGCAGAGAGCATTGGTTCGGGAACACGGGAAGGGGCACGAGCAAGTTGGCTTCTAAGTTCGAGGAATAGACAAACCCGAAATAATCCATGACCGTTATTAAAAGGAAATCCATGAAGCAGGCTGATTTTTCCATATGGCTCATTAGCGTTCTGATGTCCATTCCAGGGTTGAGTCTCCGATCTCAAGATCACCCTCACAACAATCCGTGGTGGGTAAATCTTGGCGCCGGTCCGTCGTTCGTGGGGAACACTTTTTCCATGAATGGCGGGATGGTTTATTGTTATCAATTTGAGCAAACCATAATCAGTGCCCGTATCATTGGAATCACAAATAATAATCCTACGGTTCAACAAATCGACAAGTCATCCATTGTCTATAAAATGGCGGATTATGGAATTCTGTATAGTCCTTTCTGGCAGAAAGGGGAATTGTACTTCTCTATTGGCGCAGGACTTGGATTGGTACGGGCGGCATATGTGACACCCTTATCGATAACGACGAACAGCAGTATCAGTTTACCTTTGGAAGTGGAATGGTTTTGGCGTCCAACACGATTTGTTGGGATTGGAGCATATACGTTTGTAAGTCTGAACTTTGAGAAACAGCTCTACGGTATTCTATTGTGCACCCAGCTCGGCATGTGGTGAAGAAAGAAAGCTGGTGCCCGTCGGCCGTGAATTCTGGAATAGACCGGAGATGCACGCCGCGGTTCAATGCACTTCTTTTCATTTTTTTCTATCTTAACGGTACAATGATTCGGTTCTCTCTAGTACTTTCTATTCTTATGGTTCTTGGTATCTGGACCGCACACGCGCAAAATGCTGCAGCCGATACAGCGCGTGGTGCTCTCCCAGCACAGGATACCGTCAAGCGAAGCGCATCGGCCGGTGTTGATACCGTTGTAAATTATTCCGCCAAGGATTCTATTATTTATTCCCTCCGAACACGCTTTATGAATCTCTATGGAAAAAGCGAGATGCAGTATCAAACGATCGGCCTGAAAGCGGAATGCGTCAACGTGAACTGGGATAATTCCACACTTCTTGCCCATGGTGTTGCAGATACGATAAAAGCAGATTCGGTGATAGGGAAACCCATTATGCGCGATGGAGGGGATGAGTATAAAGGAGATCAGGTGACATACAACTTCCGGACGAAGAAGGGAAAAATTACCATCGGTAAAACGCAAATGGACAATGGCTTTTATGTCGGTGAACAGATCAAAAAAGTAGAGCCGGATGTCTTATGCGTGGAAGATGGAACATATACGACATGCGATGCAAGTCATCCGCATTTTTATTTCCAGAGCCCGAAAATGAAGGTGTTCGTCCGCGATAAAGTGGTCGCAGAACCGGTGTATTTTTTTATTGCCGACGTACCGGTTTTTGCCTTGCCTTTTGGTGTATTCCCGGCGCATGGCGGCCGTACATCCGGCCTTATTGCCCCTGCTTACGGGCAGGATGACCGCTATGGATGGTATCTCAGTCATCTAGGGTACTATTGGGCAGTCAGTGATTATTGGGATCTCGCAACGATGTTTGATATCTACTCCCGCGGACGGTGGCAGAACCAAACCAATATCCGCTATGCGCTTCGCTACGTTTTCGGCGGAAGCATCAGCGCGCGGATCACAAGTACTCCGGAAGGGGAGCCAAGCGATCCGGGCTACAACAAGGTTCGCGATTACTACGTCAACATCACGCACGGCCAGCAGATCAGCCCGACATCGCACTTCGATGCTAACTTTACGTTTATGAGCAGCAGCTACTTTAAGAATACAAGCTTCAGCCTCAGCGACATTCTGCGGCAGAATATTATCTCCAACGCGACGTATTGGAAAAGCTGGGAAACCTCCAATCGATCGTTGTCGATTAGTGTCTATCGCGATCAAAATTTGATTACGGACGAGACCAACGAACGATTGCCCTCCATTTCTTTTTCTCAGGGAACGATATTTCCGTTCCGTAAAACAACAAAGATCCGCGGACTGAGTTCCGGCACAGAGCAGGAGATGAGTTTTATGGAGATGCTGGGTTTTAATTATAGTGCCAATTTTGGGAATAATCGGTCAAAAGTCACAGCGTCAGACTCTGTGAAAACCTCTCCTTCAGCTCAGCAGCTGGTATTGGTCAAAGATTTTCAGCGCACCAATACACAAGCGTTGGCACAAAATGTCAGTTTATCGATTTCACCCAAGCTTGGATATTTTACTGTCTCACCATCATTTTCGTTTTCTGATAGCCGTACCTGGTCGACCACCGAAACCCCTGCTCGAAATCCGGAAGATAGTCTTATGGGGTACAAGAATGACCGAAAACAGTATATTCAGGGGAATTTAAGCACAGGCATCAATACCAGCACACGGTTTTTTGGGATTTCCCAGCCGAATCTCTTTGGCGTAACGGCAATTCGTCACACCGTGACTCCAACGCTTGGCCTTTTCTACAATAAGCAGGTCTATGGCGATAACATGCAGAAGTACTCTATGGTCGGTTCATTGAGCATGGGTAATAATTTTGAAATGAAATATCAAAAAAACGACAGCTTGAAAACGGAAGAGAAGATTCAATTACTCAATATCGGCGGAAGTGTGAGTTATAACTTTGCCGCGGATTCTATGAACTTTAGTGATGTCGGCTTGAACTACCGGACGGATATTGGCCAGTACCTGAGCATTGGAGGGAATGCGAATTATAACCTCTATGTTTTTGACCCGTCAGCAGGAGGCGGGCGCGGTGCACGCATCAACCGGTTTTTACTGAAAGAAAATGGAAAGTTCGGTGATCTGACTTCATTCTCACTGAGTTTATCAACCTCGTTCCGCGGGGAGAAAAAACAAAAAGCAGCAGATGCAGGTATTCCCGACCAGGTAAAAAAAGAACAGGAGAATGTCTCTGGACAGGCGGAATCCGAGCTGGGTCAAAAGAAAATATATTATTCGATCTATGATCGGGAAGACGCGGATTTTAGTATCCCCTGGAATATTACGCTCAGCTACAGTTTCTCTGAGTCCCGGCCGACGCCGCAATATTATTCCCGTTCATCGACGCTGAACGCAAGTCTGTCGTTTAATCTTACAGAACTCTGGCAGGTTTCGACCAGCGGATCGTATGACTTTGTCCGCAAAGAACATTTCATTCCTTCTGTCAGCGTGACCCGTGATCTTCACTGCTGGCAAATGAGTTTTTCATGGTTCCCGATGGGTTATCTCGAAGGATACAGATTTGAATTGAAAGTGAAAGCACCGCAGCTTCAGGATATCAAAGTCACAAAGCAAAGCAGCAGATCCGGAAATTACTATTAGCCGCGCAAAGACTGCCGCACTCCTAAACCGAGAAAGCTAATCCAAGACAGGAAAGTCATCCCTGGATTGCACATAATTGGAGAACTTCTCTCCGTATTCGAGGTAAACAATCAGTGCTCATGCTTTTGAAGATAAGCAGTGAATTGTTCTTCCCGTCGCGGATCGCTATTGTGGCGAAAGTAAAAATCGCGAAACTTTGTATAGTCTACAACAACTTCTTCTTTCTTCTTTTGATTCAGAGTTGCAAGGTACTGATCGAGGTATGAAGGGAAGGGGATGAATGCGACTTCGTTCGGGAATTTCCTGTGTAAATTATCCATTAAGTGCGTGTCATAGAAAAACATTTCGGCACGGGCATAATCCCCTCCAGCTCTGAAAAAGACGCGTCTGTACGATGCCGTGTCGTAAGGTGTCCGGAAGAACACAAAATGAACACCGCGGTTGACAAGGTACTCAAGAGGGGCGCTCTTTTCATGTCCCGGCCGGCCTCGGTTTTCTATCGGCAGGTGTGCTATGGTGGCATCGGTCAAACCGGCATTCTCGATGCATTCAGAAAAATGTGCGTAATATCCTAAGCTTGCCTGACCTCTCAGGAGAACCTTCACGTGCTCGTTTCGGAAGTAGTACTCCAATTGCCTTCCTACGAGTTCATTTGCTTTGATAGGGTCGATACCCATGGTTTCCGTCTGCGTCCAGTACCAGTACTCGTCCGTAATACCTGCAAGCTGAAACGCAGGTTTGCGTTTGCCGTTATCTTCAACGAACAAACTATCCCGTCGGCTTTTATCCAGTACAACGAGCACAAGCAGGAGGAGAAACGCGATATGAAGATACCGTTTCTTTTTTGCGAACAGCTTCCTCAAAGAAAGTTCGCCGATAATGTACATCATGGGAATGACTGGATGGAGGAATCGTGCGTACATAAAGTCGCCGCCGACACGCGCAACGAAGAAGAGACCGTAGAGAAGGAGGTACCCGAAGGCAAGAAGAATAACAGCGTTCGATGGCTGGAGGAACAGCAACCGCATTCGTTCTCGCCACGTTGAAACCTGCTTCAGTAAAAAAGGAAAGACCGCAATACCCGCAAGCAATGCGAGTGAAGAAAGATACGATTGAAGATATACCCAGATGTAATAGAATCCCTGACGATAATAGCTGAGCCCGCCGCTTTTTGCATAATATGTATTAGGGAAGATGTCGCCATAGTACAGATACTTCCAAACAAAATAAGGAAGGTAGACGATGAGAAAAGAACTTCCGAATAAAACCAGAGAGCGAATGAGATGTTTCCAACGGGCATCTTGTACATACGAACGAAGAGCTACAAACAAGCCTGCTGCGGCATACATGATAATTCCGTCGGGACGCGTCATTAGTGCAAGGACCAGGAGTAATCCGCTGACGACCAGCGCCCGTTCTGGACGTGAGTTCCAGAGACAAAGTGAGAAAAGCGAAGCCGACACAAGGAACGTAAAGAGCGATGTTTCAAGTCCGCTCGTAGCCCATATTTTGAAATCAAAATTGAACGCCAGGAGCAAAGCGGTAAGAGGAACGACGAGGTCAGGTTTTTGTGTTGTTCGCCATGAAATAGCAATAAAGACGAGAAGTATGCCTGCAAATGAGCAAAGGCCAAGCAGTTTAACAATTTCATCAGGTTGAGAACCTAAAAGCTCAAAAAGTGCGATGAGACACATCCAGAGAAAATGCGTGTACCCCTCGACATATTCGCCAACATTATAGACAATACCGTTTCCGGAAAGCCAGTTCTCAACGTATCGAAAGGTGATAAAAATATCATCGCAGAGCCAGCGCATTTCATACGAGGTAATCAAGCCGTACACCAAGGCAACGGCGGCACCGGCGAAAAAGAGAAGGGGAGGATGTGAAACAGTTTTGGGTTTTGTTTGAGAGGGATTTTGTTTTTTCATGGTATCAGGGGCGCTCCATGAGAGGTCGTGATAACATCCTGAAAGGGAATACGCTCATGGAGCTCAATCCGAATGAGCAGAGAAGCACTAAGAAACGTTGGTCTACGCAGATTTCCGTTCTTCGTAGAGGTAAATCGGATCTTTTGCTTTGAGAATGGTGTCTTTGGTAATAATGCACTTCGAGACATTATTTCGTGACGGTAAGTGATACATTACATCGAGCATCACTGCTTCGATGATGGTGCGAAGTGCGCGCGCACCCGTGCCGCGTTCCATCGCTTTATCAACGACGGACTTGAGTGCATTCTCTTCGAGTTCTAATTCCACACCTTCTAATGCAAAAAGCTTCTGGTACTGTTTAACGATGGCGTTGCGCGGCTGGGTCAGAATACTGAGGAGCGCAGATTCGTCAAGTGGATCCAGTGTTGCAGTAACCGGCAACCTGCCGATAAATTCTGGAATTAATCCATATTTCAATAGATCGTCGGGTTCCACTTGCTGCAAGAGTTTTTCTCGTGACTTACTTTTCTTCCCTTTGAGATCGGCACCGAAGCCGACCGGGTTCTGACTGACGCGCCGTTCAATGATTTTTTCCAATCCGTCGAAAGCCCCGCCGCAAATAAAGAGAATATTCTTCGTGTTGACATTGATGAGGCTCTGTTCCGGATGCTTGCGTCCCCCTTTGGGCGGAACACCAGCAATGGTACCTTCTAAAATTTTGAGTAGTGCCTGTTGTACACCTTCACCGGAAACGTCGCGTGTGATTGATGCACTGTCCCCTTTGCGTGCAATCTTATCGATTTCGTCGATATAAACAATGCCCCGCTCTGCTTTTTCTACATTATAATCCGCATTCTGCAGGAGATAGACAAGAATCGTCTCGACATCATCGCCGACATATCCTGCTTCCGTCAAGGTCGTAGCATCTGCAATCGCGAACGGTACATCAAGGATACGAGCAAGTGTTTGCGCTAAGAGTGTTTTACCGGTACCGGTGGGACCAACGAGCAGAATGTTGCTTTTCTCAATCTCTACTTCATCCAGGTTGGCCATCTGATCGCTTGCATCAATCCGTTTGTAGTGGTTATAGACGGCAACAGCAAGCGTGCGTTTCGCATGATCCTGTCCGACGACAAATTCGTCGAGGGCCTTTTTGATATCAATAGGAGTTAACGAACGGCGGAAACCGAATCGCCGCGCGCTGATAGCCGCCATATTATTCTTGATGATATCAACGGAACTGGCAACACAGAGATCGCAGATGTAGACATCCGGTCCTGCGATGATGCTGTTGACTTCTTCCGGTGTGCGCCCGCAGAAGGAGCACGCGATTTTTTCGCCCTGTCTAGATTTTTGTGTCATATCGTTTCCGGTTTGCTGCTGTCGGTCATGGGTGAATGACTATTTCTCTTTCTTCGTTTCGCCGACTCGCTTGATGAGAATATTATCGATCAACCCGTACTCTTTTGCTTCGCCTGCCGCGAGGTAATAGTCGCGATCGGTGTCCCGTTCAATTTGATCCAGAGGGCGTCCGGTATGCAGAGCAAGAATTTCATTGATCCGTTTCTTCGTCTTGAGGATCTCTTCTGCCTGAATACTGATATCAGAGGCAGTGCCCTGCACGCCGCCCCACGGCTGGTGAATCATCACCCGCGCGTTCGGCAAAGCTGTTCGTTTTCCTTTCATACCGCCTGCAAGGAGTACAGCTGCCATACTTGCTGCCATACCAATGCAGATGGTTGAAACATCTGGTCGAATATACTGCATCGTATCATAAATCGCAAGGCCGGCGCTCACACTTCCCCCCGGGCTGTTAATGTAAAGGTGAATATCCTTATCCGGATCCTCGGATTCGAGGAATAAAAGCTGGGCAATGGTCAGACTGGCAACGGTGTCGTCGATAGCGGTAGCAAGAAAGACTATACGTTCCTTCAGCAGCCGCGAAAAGATGTCAAATGCACGCTCACCCCTGCCGGTTTGCTCAACGACCATAGGAACGAGTTGGTTGTAAATTTCAGCGTGTGTCATACGAGTATTTTCCCTTTACAGTTTTTCTGGAACTTCCGTGATATAAGCGGAGTCGGTAAGGAATTTCAATAATTTATCTCCAATAAGACGGTCTTTGATCTGTTCAGAGGTTTTATAATAGCTGATGAGCCGTTCTTTTGGGATTTTTATCTTTGCAGATTCCTCTTCCGCTAATTTCTCAAGGTCTTCGTCCGATGTTGTGATGTTTTCTGCCTTAATCAATTCTTCCCGCAAGAGTGCCCACTTTGCCTGGTAGATTGCGTAGTCGCGATTTTCTTCATTGAATTTTTCCTGTTGAAAATCATCAGGTAATCGCTTGTTGGGATATTCGTTTCTGACCTCCTCCCGTAAACTGTCTAAAACACTGCGAATGAGCGACTCTGGTACCTGAAATTCATGCCGGCGGATAATTTCTGCAGTCAACGAGTTGATCACCTGGCGATCGGTCTTTTCTTTCCAATACGTAACGATGTCTTCCCGAATACTTGTTCGAAGCGCATCAACCGTCGTAAATTTCTCTTTGGTGACTTTAGCTACAAGCGCATCGTCCAGCGGAGCCATGGTCACTTTCTCAATTTTCTTCACGGTGATCAGGGTATTGACCGTATGAGTATGTTCTCCATGTGTATGTTCAAACTGAATACGGTAGTTGCCGTTTTTTTCTGCCTTGTTCAATACATCTTTGAAAGGCTGCTCAAGCTGCTCATCGGCAAGGTAGAAACGGATATTTTCGCTTCTCTTGCCGACGATTGGGCTGCCGGAGTCGTCTAAATCCTGAAGTGTGGCGGTAACGATGTGTTCAGGATTTGTAACGGTTTCGACCTCTTCCATGGTTGCGTTAACCCGTTGGAGCCGCACAAGTTCTTTCTCAACCTCGGCATCGGTAATCGTGTGCACAATTTTTTCAATGGGAATACCCCTGTAGTCCCGAATTGTGATCTGAGGACGAACATCATACTGGATCTTACACCGGAAGAGTTCACCGCGTTTATAATCCATATCCACCAGTACAGGTTCACCGATGGGCTTCAGTTCCTTTTCCTTGATTGCTTTGCGATACATCTCGGTGGCGATGTCATTGAGAGAATCGTTTTCAATGAGGTCTCCATAGAGTTTTTTAACAATATCTATTGGTGCTTTGCCTTTACGGAAGCCCCGGATTTCGATTTTCTTCCGGTATATCATATAGGCTTTGTCGAAATGAGGCGCAAGGTCTTCTAGCGTGGCGGTGATTTCTACCTCGCGCGAAACTTCGGATAACGATTGCACAGTTACTTCCACGTCCTGCTTCCTTCATATAAAGATTAAATCCGTAGGCACGGAGGGACTTGAACCCACACGGATTGCTCCACTAGCTCCTAAGGCTAGCGCGTCTGCCAGTTTCGCCACGTGCCCGTTGCGAAAAAGCCCAATGAACTCAGCGTTCTCTTACGCTTGTTATTGGGCTTTTCAATATAAGAACCGATTGAGTAAAAAGCAAAAAGGGATCCCATCGGAATCCCTTTTTATAAAACGTCCCAAAGAGAGAAAATTACTTACCAGTCCGCTGAAGTTCATTCAGTTTCGTGAGGAAATCGACAGCTTCCTGTTTTGTGGGATCAAGACCAATAGCATTGTTAAAATACTCCCGCGCTTTCTGGTAATCTTTTACGTTTTGATGGGCCAGCCCGATCTGAATATTGGTCTTATAGCTTTTGGGATTCAGTGCAAGTGCGCGCTTAAAACTTTCTATCGCTCGTGCAGGATCGGCGTCTCCGAGGAAGGCTACTCCCAGATTGTAATTGATCTCCCAATAGTCATTGCCTTTCGAAAGAGCATTCGTGAGCACGTTAATAATTTCTTTGTAGTTGCTCTGTTTAATGTAGATGTAATAGCTTTCACGATAGGCGCTCATGTAGAGAGTATCGATTTGAAATGCTTTCTGGAATGAAACGTTTGCGCGGATAGACTCACCGGTCCGGTTGTAAAACTTCCCAAGGGCAAAGTATCCATACGCAAAATCGGGTGCGATGAGTGTGACCTGCCGGTACTTATCTTGCGCGTTTTGAACATCTTTTGCCCGTTCGAATTGCTCTGCTTCTCCAAGCATTTTCAAGATTTCCGGCGAAATATGCTGCTCGCGATTGCCGATAATCACCCGCATCATATCAAACCGGCCGATTAACTCCTGGTCATAACACGTCCGGAAAATGCGGAAGATTTCTTCTTTAGCGCTTGCCAGGTTGCCATAATAAAAATCATTGACAGCTTTCAGCATGGAAAAATAGGGCAGCGGGAAAGAAAGTGTATCTTTTTTGAGGTTTGGGAGGAAATCGATCGGAAACAAAGGAAGATGGGTCTGGTACCGTTCATTACATATCCGGAGAAAGGTCTCATATGATTCCAGAATATTGTATTTTGTGAGGCGCGCCTGAAAGTCCTCAGAAATCCTTACTTTGAGATCCACTGCAGCAGTATCCGCAAAATTAAGCGAAGAATAAGCCCAGGCCAGGGTCTCGATCATATTGAGATACAAATATCCATTTTTACTTGTCGCTGAACCTTCAATGATCCACCGAGTATTCTGATCGTCCAGCACTCGCTGAAGTGAATCGTGAATGTTAGCAATCTGGGTGAGTGAATTCCGGCAGCGATCTAAAATTGGTGCGATCGTTGGGTCAAGTGTGCCGATATTCCATTCAGATCTGGGCAGGGAATCAAGAATATACTTGAATGTTGGTTTGAATCCATCCACCAAAGCGATCCTTGCTTTTAAATCCAATTGCGCATTTGTCGCAGCTGCCTGGAATGAATTTGATGTTTCATTGTACGATCCGTTAAAACACTGAGTGCGCTTATTCTTCGATCCGTCGTATTGAGGAAATATCTGTAAACCGGCGTTTCCCAATATCTGTTCGTAGAGACCGATTGCAGTTTTAAATTGTTTTGCGAGTGCGGCCTCATCAGCCTGCTTGGTGAGATCCACGACCGTTGAATATCCGGGCCAGAGTTCCATGGGCAGTTTGAATTCTATCTGGCTTACGGCTTCATCAAGAGGACATTGGAACAGGAAGGCCTGGTTGAGTCTAAAGGTTTTTGGGTACCCTATGAGAAGAAAATTATTCCCGCCGGCAATAATTTCCCCTTTCCATGCAATGGAAATCTTCCTTTCGTTTTGATAAATGTCGATTTTGGAAATATTTTCAGTAACAGCATCAGGATCGAGCTGCCAATCATCAACGGGTGTCACGAGAAAGTAAATATATTGTCCGGCGTTGACATTGAGGCTCGTCAGTGGCTGCTGTCGGCCTTGATTGGAAAGTTCAATCTGAACAAACCGTTCACTTTTAAGAAATCCTGCTTCCCTTATCTTGAGTTGAACAGATGGGGTTTGAGCATTGAGCATCCCAACGCACAGGAAACATGAAAACAGGAAAAAAAATCTGGTATTCATTCGTAACCTCGGGCAATCTAGATGAATGTAGAGACTACATATGGTATAAAAGAAATATAGAGAAACAGTGGCGTAGATGCAATAATTTCTCGAAGGGAACTTCTTGAATTCTATCTCTTTTTTTGGTATCTATAAAGTAAAGATGATGGTTTTTTCAAACTCCGTCCCGCCTTGAAGCGGGACGACTGTTTTAGAAAGGGTGTTTTCGTGGATTCTCTCTATGTCTTGCCTATTCTTCTCTTCTCTATTGTTGTGCATGAAGTTGCCCATGGCTGGATGGCTCTGCATCTTGGCGATTCCACAGCGCGTGATTTAGGCAGATTAACACTCAATCCGATACCCCATATAGATCCCATCGGTTCTATTGCTGTTCCATTACTCTCTTTCATTTCAGCAGGCTCTGTGTTTATAGCATGGGCAAAACCTGTACCAATTAATCCTGCTCATTTTCGCAATTTGCGGCGTGATGATATTCTCGTATCGATTGTTGGACCATTTTCAAATTTGATCGTGGCATTTTGCTGTGCGATTCTCTACATTATTTCAGTTCGCCTCATTGGTCCGATGGAACTAGTGGAAAACGGAGTATCGCGTGAAATGGCGATATTCTTCATTCGTATGTTTGCTGCCGGTATTACATTGAACATCTTTCTTGCTGTTTTTAATTTGATTCCCGTGCCGCCGCTGGATGGATCGCATGTCTTGGCCGCGCTGCTGCCGGAAGAAGCGAGAATCAAATACCAGCAAATCGGCTTTTTTGGAATTATCATTATCATTCTCTTGATGCGGCTTGAACCGTTTCGACATGCCGTTATTTCTCTTGTCCTGACCATACGTATGCCGTACGACGCTCTCATTTTCCTGTTTCAGTAAAAATTGTGAAAGCGCCGTGTTTTTCCTGAGGAGATACATCGTGTTGCATTTTAGTCGAATTGTGTATAGTGTGAAGCATCTATGAATACCATCAGATATAAAGAAAACGTCCTTCTTTGTGAGGACATCCCATTGAAGGAAATAGCAGAGGAGTACGGCACGCCGCTGTATGTCTACAGTAAGAATCAGATAACAGAAAATTTCCGGTCTCTTAAGAGTGCAATGGGAGATGCGAATCATGTCCTCTGCTATGCGCTAAAAGCTAATGCAAACCCATACATTTTGCAATTGCTCGTCTCAGAAAGAGCCGGTGCAGATGTAGTATCGGCCGGCGAGTTGTATCTTGCTTTGAAAGCAGGCTTTTCTCCCGATAAGATAGTTTTCGCAGGTGTAGGGAAACAGGAAGAAGAAATTGAATATGCGCTAAAGGAGGATGTTTTTTCTTTCAACGTTGAATCTATTGCTGAACTGCATGCAATTTCCCGTACAGCAATCCGTCTTGAGAAAACTGCCCGCATTTCCCTTCGCATCAATCCCGACATTGATGCGCAGAGCCATCCGTACATCACGACCGGTTTACAATCAAACAAGTTTGGTATCGAAGCAGTAAAGGCCCTGGAGATATTCCAATATGCCTCAACTCTGCCATCGCTAAGACTAGTCGGTATTCACACTCATATTGGTTCGCAGATTACAAAGGTTGAACCGTTTGTGGCAACAGCGTCCTACGTTGTTGAACTTCTTGGGAAACTGCGCGAATTGGGTATTGAGCTTACACACATCGATTTTGGCGGAGGTTTCGGTGTCCAGTATCAAAACGCAATCTCCCATGAAGCTTTGCCGGTTGATGAAACACCGGAGGGCAGTATTCCTCCGGTAGCTGATTTTATTACGGCAGTCTTACCCATTCTTCAACCGACAGGTTGTTCCATCTGGATGGAACCGGGGCGTTCGATTATTGCCGATGCCGGTCTTCTTCTCACACGCGTTGTCTACGTCAAGGAAAATTCAACGAAAAAATTTATTATTGTTGATAGCGGTATGAACGATCTCTTGAGGCCAAGTCTCTATCAAGCCTATCACCAAATTGTTCCACTTTCTCTTGACACCTACGAACATCAGAGAGTAGATATTGTCGGCCCTCTGTGTGAGAGTGGTGATTTTTTGGCACGGGATCGGCTGTTGGCGAAGACCAGCAGCGGCGATTATCTTGCAGTGTTGACCGCCGGGGCATATGGATTTGTCTTGAGTTCGAATTACAATGGCCGTCTGCGTCCCGCTGAAATTCTAGTCAACGGTGATCGTGTGCGAGTTATCCGCCCGAGACAAACCCTAGAAGATCTTGCATAAGAGAGTCTGGAGTGCTGCATCGGAGTCTTTTCTCTTCGTACCGGTAAGAGATTTTTTTATTGTAGAAACAAGAACGCCAACGCCCTCATCTGAGGGCGTTGGCGTTTTGAGGTATGATCTCACGTCATTCCGCGTGGTCTGACAAATGCGGCGATTTGAGTACTTTCCAGAAAAAGCGGATAGTAAAAAAAGATATAAATGCCCAAGCGGAAAACATCATAATCCAAGCTGAGATTGTCATTGACAGGTTCTCCTTATTTATGCCGATGGTTGGCGATTTTTTTTCCACGATTGATGGACCATCAACGCAATGCCAATAAATGTTCCGAGCAGTAAAAGCCGAGTCATATCAATGATGAACACTGATGTTGGCAGGCCGTCGACGAAGTACCGCGTGTCTTCCACACCTAGCTTGAAGAGTTTACCGATAATACTGCGTGGATCGAACGGCCAGCCTTCCCCCGCCAAAAGTTGAGAGAACGCTGACTTCCATTCGCCCCCTAACGGTGAAATGAATGAACCACAAAATACAGCGAGTAAAAACGCGGGCGTGATAAATTTGATCACGAATCGGTAGAAGTGGGGCACTTTGATGTCTGCACTACGGGTAATTTCTTTCCAACCCTTTTCCATACCGAAAATCCAGGCGAACGTCAGTGATTCAAGCAATGCGAAAGCAACAAGTGAAAACGTGCCAGACCAATCATCAAACTCACCGAAAGCACCGTGTGAGTAAAATAAAACACATGGAAGGGTCAGGAGGAAAAGCATCCCGCCAAAATAGCGAACTGATTTTTGTCGATTCATTCCGTACTCATCCTGAAAAAATGCCATCACGGGCTGTCCCATGGCAAGTGAACTGGTTATGCCGGCAAAGAAAAGAAGCCCGAACCATGCAATACCGGCAAGAGCAGCGAACAGCGGTCCCCAGTTCTGGAAAAGAATCGGCATGGTTTGAAAACCCATCGACAATCCGACAATGCGCTGCACTTCATCAAGTCCGAGATAGGCAACACCAATCGGGATAATAATGGAACCGCCAAGAAGAACTTCAACGAACTCATTGGTAAAGCCCGCCGATACCGCATTGAGTGCGACATCATCATTTTCTTGCAGGTAGGCGGCATAACAATGGATAGATCCTATACCGACGGAAAGAGTGAAAAAGATTTGCCCTGCTGCTGCAAGCCACACTTTTGGATCGGTTAGCGACTCGAAGCGGGGCTGCCAGAGAAAATTGAGTCCCATCGCTGCATCGTTAATGGCGTTGAGTTCACCGGCATTTAACGTGAGGGCCCGGATGGCGAGAAATATGCCGAAGAGGATAAGAAGCGGCATGCCGATCTTGCTCGCGATTTCAATGCCACGACTTAATCCGCGCGAGAGAATCCAAAGGTTGAGAGAGAAGGTAATAAAAAAGAAAAAGAGAGCTTGCCCAGAAATATTGAATAACGGGCTGCCTTCAGCACCAATATACTGTATGAAGAAATCGCGGACCTCTCCGGATGCCATTCCATTAAATGTTCCGGCGAGAGAATGCCACACATAGCCGAGTGTCCAAGACTCTAGATAGCAATAATATGCCGCGATAGTTAAATTTGAAAAAATTCCGAAGACACCGGCATACTTCAACCACTTTTGATTCCCCAGCTTGTCCATCATTCCGGGCGCGGAGTGATGTCCAAATCGTCCGCCGTGACGGCCGATCGCCCATTCGATCCAAAGAAGAGGAATACCCATCAGAATGAACGAGACAAGATAAGGAATGATAAATGCACCGCCGCCGTTTTGTACTGCTTGAGCCGGAAAGCGGAGAAAGTTTCCAAGACCCACGGCATTGCCTGCCATCGCAAGCACTAAACCTACACGCGAACCCCATCGTTCTTTGTGCTGTGCCACGGTAGCTCCTTTTCTATTGTGATAATTGTTTTTCCTGGTGATACGTTTCAGCAAAGCTTGGGAAAACCTACCGAGTTTTCCATCGAAATGCAATACTCCAGGCCTGATTCGTTGCACATCAGCACTCTTTTTCCTATCATACTTCCACAAAGAACTTCGAAGAATAAAACCGAATGCCTAAACTCCCATTTTCTAAGTCTCCTCTTCCATCATCGGTACCCAACAAGATTCGCATCGGCATTATTTTTGGCGGAAGGTCGGTAGAACATGAAGTATCCCTGGCTTCTGCAGCGTCTATTATCAAGGTGCTGGATCCGAAGAAGTATGAAGTCGTTCCTATAGGGATCTCCCATTCCGGACAATGGCTGAGTTCTGAGAAAGCGCTCGAGGCTCTGAAAACACATCAATCACTGGACCGCGAGCCAGAACAGGTACTTGTTCCCGATCCGCGTAAGCAATCGCTTGTCGCCATCAACAATGGCGGAGACATGGGCAGATCGATCGATGTGATTTTTCCGGTCCTACATGGGACATTTGGAGAAGATGGATCGCTTCAGGGATTACTGGAGCTTGCAGATATTCCCTATGCTGGTGCCGGTGTACTTGGTTCTGCGGTCGGTATGGATAAAGTGATCCAAAAAGAAATATTGCGTCAGGCGCACATCCCGGTGACGCCCAGCCTCTGGTTTACGTTGGAAGAGTACCGGGTGCACGGAAAAAAAATCATTGCTGAGATTGAACAAACACTTACATACCCGCTCTTTGTAAAGCCGTCCAATTCCGGTTCGAGCATCGGAATTAGTAAAGCACATAATCGAAGAGAATTACTGAGTGCAATTGAGATAGCCGTACAATTCGACAGGAAAGTTCTCGTAGAACAAGGAGTTAAGAATGCACGCGAGATCGAATGCAGTGTTTTAGGAAACGAAAACCCGGCTGCTTCCGCCGTGGGCGAAATCGTCTCTTCCAATGAGTTCTATGACTATGATGCGAAATATGTCGATGGAAAATCCAAGTCCATCATTCCGGCGAAACTGCCGGCCGCTGTTGTGAAGAAAATTCAGCAGTACGCAGTTGCGGCGTTTCGTGTGCTGGATTGTGCAGGGATGGCACGCGTGGACTTCCTCGTGAATAGAAAAACCAATCGGATTAATCTTAGCGAGATTAACACCATCCCGGGCTTTACATCCATTAGTATGTATCCTAAACTGTGGCAGGCCTCTGGTCTTTCCTATTCTGCGTTACTGGACACACTGATTCGGCTCGCGATCGAGCGCCACGAAGCAAAGAAGAAATTGAAAACCATGTACCAGCCTAAAAACGAATGGTATAAATAATCGGCTGTTCGATGGAAGATCAATTCTATAGAAATCTTCGGCCGGAACGATTTCTGAAAAAAGTTGCTAAAAGCGTAGCGAAGAACAAAAAGCGCACGATTATTTTGATTATTGCCTTTCTGCTCCTCCTGTATCTTCTTTTTGATAACAAAGGGGTCATTACTCGTCTCAGACTTGAAGCGCAGCACCAGGAGTGGATAGAAAAAGTCAAAGCCGATAGTGCCGAAACGAAACGTTTGCAGGAACAAATAAAAGCGTTAGAAGGGGATAAAAAGACTATTGAAAAAACTGCCCGCGAGAAATACGGCATGGCACGAGAGGGAGAGACGGTCTATCAAGTAAAGAAAGAAAAGTAAAAAGCTGGAAGTGAGTCTCCTTCGGGGCCATCTCAAGTCATTGAAGAAATTCTTCTATCGCTTAAGCAGATTTTGAAAATTTTAATCCACTCTTTGAAAGTCTCATGGATCTATTCTTAAAAGATAACCCTTCTACTCAGCTGAAACAATCTGCACCCTTGGCAGAACGTGTTCGCCCGAAAACAATAGAGGAATTCGTCGGGCAGGATCACCTCACTCAGCCCGGCAAGCCGCTCCGCTTGATGCTGGAACAGGGTGAAATTGCATCGATGATTTTCTGGGGTCCCCCGGGAGTTGGTAAAACAACACTCGCCCGGCTGGTTGCCTACCACGTCCAGGCAGAGTTTCATCAGATCAATGCTGTTGCAGCCGGAGTGAAGGATGTTCGTGAAATCATTGCACGCGCAGAGAGAAATCTAAACAGGCTGAATAGACGCACGATCCTCTTTATTGACGAGATTCATCGGTTTAACAAAGCACAGCAAGATGCGCTCCTGCATTCTGTTGAAGAAGGGACGATCACGCTCATCGGCGCAACGACCGAAAATCCCTCATTCGAAGTCATTTCACCGCTGCTCTCCCGATGTCAGGTCTATATCATGGAATCGCTGGGGCGCGCTGCATTGAATATGATTCTTGACCACGCTCTCGCACACGATACAGTTCTCTCGAAACAGAACATCGAGATTGCAGACCGCGAATTTTTGATGTTGCTCTCCGGGGGAGATGCACGAAAATTGCTGAATGGTTTGGAAAATGCAATACGCCTGACTCAACCCCGTAACAATCGACCCATCACGATCACTAAGCAAAAAATTGAAGAGGCGTTCCAGAGAAAATTCACACTCTACGATAAAGGGGGTGAACTGCATTATGATATTATCTCGGCGTTTATTAAAAGTGTCCGCGGGAGCGATCCTGATGCAGCAGTCTATTGGATGGCGCGGATGCTGGACGGTGGCGAAGATCCGAAATTTATCAGCCGCCGGATGATTGTGCTTGCCTCCGAAGATATCGGGAATGCCGATCCCTATGCGCTGACGCTTGCGACATCGTGTTTTACTGCTATTGACTATATCGGCATGCCTGAAGCACGCATTGTGCTGGCGCAAACAGCAACATATCTTGCCTCCTGTCCCAAAAGTAATGCATCCTATAAAGCGATCGAAGAAGCTTGGACCGATGTACGCAACCTTCCTAATCTGCCGGTGCCGCTTCACATTCGCAATGCACCGACCAAGCTGATGGATGAACTTGGCTATGGAAAGGAATACCACTACAGCCATGATTTTCCGGGTCATTTCGTTGAGCAGCACTATCTTCCAGAATCTTTGAGTGAAAAGCTTTACTATAAGCCTACAGACCTGGGACGTGAAAAAGATATTCGTGAGAGGCTGAATCGGTGGTGGAAAAAAAAGCAACGCTTGTGAAAAATTTTACGGATCAAGGGCGGTACTTCCTCTCCTTACTTGCAACTGATTCGGAGACCGTTCTTGTTGACCATGCCGATGAACTTCTCCTCTTTCTCAATCGTCTTTTAGATGCAGGAAGGAAATCACCGCAACTGGCCGCATATATTCATTCCATAGCCGACATCATCCACGGTCTTGAATCAGATCCAAAGAAAATATTGCACCAGAGGGACGTACAGACGCGACTTCGTTCTTTTCTCGCCATACTGCTGAATTCAAGTGATAAATAAGGAACGGTCGACAAACATCCGTCTCTTGCTTGACATTCATCCGAAAAATTTCGAACATTCATGAGGTAAATTCGGGAATATCTTCACTCTTGACGTACAACACACAAACATTGAACGCCAAGTATTATTATAGTGGTGTCTGTTAACTAGATAAGGAGGGTGCCATGGGCAGAAGAATCATTTTCTCCATATGGCTGATGATGCTCATCGTTGCTGCCGTAGCCAACGCTCAGCAAGAGTTGGCTGTCGAGCAGCTTCAAACTATTGATGCTTTTAAGAACGGTGTCTATCGCGGTGAAGTATCGTTTAAAGCCAACCAGCTTGGGGTTCTTGCTCCGGAAGGGACAGTAAAACTATACGACCTTTCTACATGGAATGAGAAAGCTACGGTCGCGAATGTTCCCGCTCGAGTGCTGGGATTATCGTTTTCTGCTTCTGGACAAACCCTCGCTTTAGGTGCATCAGATGGGCAGGTCTATTTGTATAATCCGAATACGGGGCCCAATCTGAGAACGTTATCCATCAATTCTGTCGGAATTGCCGCACTGGCATTTCAAGATGAAAACTGGTTATTCACTGCAGGCCTGGACAGGACGGTCGTTATCACGGAAGCGGTCAATGACGATGCCTTAGGATCGTTGCCGACATTCCAGGAAGATGTGACGACCTTAGCTGTTCAGCCGAATGCAAAGAACTTTGCCGTGGGACTATCTTCCGGCAGGGTACAGATATATGCAATCACAAATCTGGAACTGGTAAAAACACTAGTGGATGGTAAGGAAAAGATTTCAACATTAACATATAGTGCGGATGGTAAATATCTCGCAGCGGGAACCATTGGTGGGAATGTGTACATCTGGGATGTTTTGACAGGAAATTTAAAAACTTCGTATATGCAGAAGGGAGCAATTTGGTCAGTAGCTTTTGATACGAAAACACGATGGGTTGTTTCAGCCGCAGCGGATTGTCCACTCGATTTTTACGACCTCAAGTCGTTAACCAATGTTAAAACACTGAGCGAACGTGATGGGTATGCTACATACGCGGTCTTCTTGAATGATGAAACGCTTCTCACCGGAACGAGCAAAGGCCAGCTCAAGCGCTGGAAAGTCACCCCCATTCCACCGGATTCCATCAATCCCGGGGTTGTAATAGAACAGCCCCCTGCGGGTGGGGCGCCGGTGAAAGTGTTCAGCCGGGAGTATGAAATCCGGGGTATAGCATATGATGACACTGAAGTGAAGGATCTCACGGTCAACGGAGTGCCGGTAATGCTGACAACCGTTGAGTCTACAGATGCAGTAAAGATTCCGCCTGGGATGAAATCGGCCAAACGATTTACTGCTACTGTAAAGCTGGATTCTGTAGGTTTGAATCCTTTTGAAATTAAAGTGGCAGATAAAGCGAAACACTCCGTTACAGTCGCCGGAATAGTTCAGCGGCTTTCGAATGAAGAGGCGGTAGAAGTTCAAAGTCCAGGGATTGATGCAGAGACAGAGAACATGTCCATTCCTGTGAAATTTCTCACTTGGTTCGACGTTGCATCCTATTCGATTTCGGTGAATATGGTTGATATTGTGAACGGCCAAGTTCCGGAGTTTAAAGTTGCTGGTGATACAATTGCCGATGAAATACCTCTCGTAGCCGGGTATAATCAAATACAGCTTTCCATTATGAGCAAAAACGGTGACAGGTTTTCAAAAACGATCGGTGTGAACAGGAGAACCTCTATCTTAACAACAGTCACTCCCTCGTTGGAGAGCGGAGTAAAGAAACAGCGTGTTTCCAGTTCCGGACCTCAACATTGGGCCGTCGTGGTTGGCGTTTCAGAATATATGAATCCCGGTATCCCGAGCTTGAAATACGCTGATAAAGATGCAGAAGCGCTGGCAAATTTCCTTCGCCGTCCGGAAGGCGGCGGCTATGATACCGACCATATGCAGGTGTTGCTCAACAAAGATGCAACACTGGCGAATGTGCGAAACGCACTCATCAATTTCCTTAACCAGGCAATCGATATGGATCTCGTCATAATTTACTTTGCGGGACATGGGGCGCCGGAACCGGCTCGTCCATCAAATATGTACCTCCTGACGTATGACAGCGATCCCAATGCACTTGGCACAACGGCATTTCCGATGTGGGATATCCAGACCGTATTGGCGCGCTACATTAATGCAAAACGAGTGGTGGTCTTCACCGATGCGTGCCATAGCGGCGGTATTAGTGTAAATTTTGCGACCCGCGGCTTAGGATCGACAGAACAGAATTTGGTCAATCAGTACCTCACCGATCTTTCGAAGACGAAGGAAGGGATTGTTGTGTTCACAGCGAGTGCCGCCGGAGAAGTATCTCAAGAATTTCCTGAGTTCGGTCATGGCGCCTTCACGTATTACCTGCTGGACGGTATTGAAGGTAAAGCAGATTATAACAACGACTATACCGTGACGATCAATGAATTGATGCAGTACGTTGAAGAGCAAGTGAAGCGGAAGACACGCGGCTCACAGAATCCGACACGGAGCCAGACCGAGTATGATAAAGAAATGACGATTAGCCTCATTCCTCATTGACGAAAGGACATTCCCTATGCGTACAATCATTCTCCTCGCAATTGTGACAGCATGTTTTGCGCTCGGGTCCCGGTTCAGCGAAGATCCTGCAGCGCCGGCATCAGCTATCCAGCAGTCTGAGTCGAACATCGGATTCGAGTGGGCGTTCGGCGTTCTTGCTACGAACGAAAAAGTTATGACTCCGATCCCCATCTCGCGCGATACGGTGCTCAAGAGCGGCGACGAGATCAAGTTGATGGTAAAGCTTGCCAAAGAATGTTTTGTGTACATTCTCCACCAGGGGCCGAAGGGGGAAGTGAATCTCCTTTTCCCGTACCAGATCCAGCAATTCCAGAAGGATTACCTCACGGACAAGAATTATTACATCCCGAAAGGACGTGATTGGCTCAAATTAGATAAGACCACGGGCAAGGAAATCTTCTTTGTTGTTGCGTCGACTGACCGGTTGCTTGATCTCGAATCGAAGATCGGTAACTATTTCTCTGCGGACGCTTCGAAAAAACAGATCCTTGCAAATGATCTCGTCTCCGAGATTCGAAATGTGAGAAAGCGGTACACGACGTTTGCAACAAATGCTGAGAAACCAGTTACTATCGGAGGGAATATTCGCGGTACAGAAAAAGTGGAAGGTGCACGCCGCCCGGATGTTGCGAATATTTCCGTTCAGGTCAAAGCGACCAATTTCTACAGCAAGACGATTACCATTGACCACGAGTAGAAAAAAGACAATGAGGGACACGGTGATCATCATCGTGTCCTCTCTGGTATTCGGTCATCTCCTATTCTGGCTCATACCGTCCATCTTTGAGACATGGAATTCGCAAGCCTTCGACCAGGTTTTTGTCCTGCGCGCGAAATATTTCACTTCACGTATCCCGTACGATAACACTATCATTCATGTGAGTGAGACGGACAGCAGTATCCAAGTGCTGTCGGGTGGAACGTATATTTCCCGCAGCCAGTACGCACAAATGGTCCGGAATCTTGGGGAAATGCAGGCAGCAGCTCAGATCTGGGATTATATTTTTCGGGCGCCGCTTAAGACCGTGGAAGATACCGTCTTTGTTGCGGATATTCACACTGCAGGAAATGCCTATTTTGGAACATCACTCGACCTGAGAGAACATCCCCTCGTTCAAAAAGCTCCGAGGCCCGCATCACATTGGGAATATCTTGAAGCGACAAAATGGAAAGTGAAGGTCGACGGCGATATCAGCAAAATGTTTGTTGCCGGCAATCCGATCCTGACATTTCCAGAGGCTGCAAGAGCATCCCGTGGTCTTGGATTCTTGAATCTTAAAGCCGATCCTGACGGTGTGTTCCGGCGAGCTCCATTGCTCATCCGGTACGAAGATGGATTCTATCCGAGTTTTCCTTTTCGCACCATTTGTGATTATCTGCATGTGTCACCAAACCAGGTTATCCTGCGTCCCGGGAAGAATATCACTCTGCCCGGTGCTTACCGCCCCGGACGACAGCCGCATGATATTGTCATTCCAATCGATGAACAGTGCAATATGATCGTGAATTTTATCGGTCCCTGGGGTGCAATGACTGACTACAAGATGGTGCAGGTCTACGGGGTTTCCGAAGACCGCGATATGATGGAGTACGATTGGAAACCGCTCTTCAAAGATAAGATCGTGGTAGTAAATGAAGCGTCGACGGGAGCTTCCGATATTCAATCTGTGCCGACCGATAAATGGTATCCATTGGGTGGACTGCATGCAAACGTGATGCACACCATCCTCACGGAAAATTTTCTTCAGGAGGCAAATTTCACAGAGAAGATCAGTGTTGAGATCATCCTGCTGCTCATCATCGGCGTGCTTGCGGTTAAAGTTTCTTCACGCGGACTTTGGATCGGCGCTATCGTTCTCATCGTTGGGTACATCCTTCTGATTCTTGCAGCGTTCTTGTACGGAAATCTCATCATCAATTTAGTGCGACCCGTCCTTATTACAACAGTCGCTGTCTTTGCCGTACTCGTTTATCGATTTATCAATGAGGAACGGGAAAGGGAAGCAACACAACGGTCCTTCGAAGCGTATTTACCTCCCTCAGTCGTCAAACGCCAGCTTGCTCATCCGGAATCGATCTTCGATGTTCAAAAGAAAGAACTCACCATCCTCTTCAGCGACATCAAGAGTTTTACGACGTATTCTTCCACGATGACTCCTGACCAAATCCAGAATTTTCTTGCAGAATATTTTGACGCCATGGTGCAAATCGTTTTCAAATATGAAGGAACGGTGGATAAATACATCGGTGACGGGCTCATGGTCTTCTTTGGTGCTCCCGAGCCGCAAGCTGACCATGCCGTGCGCTGTGTGAAAGCAGCCATCGAGATGCAGATCAAATGCCGAGAGTTGAAGGAGAAATGGGTGAGGGAAGGATTGTTTCCGCTGAAGATCCGCGTTGGCGTCAACACCGGTGATGTCGTTGTTGGAAATATGGGAACAAGGAAAAAGCTTGCGTACACAGTTCTGGGTTCCGATGTGAACCTTGCCAACCGCCTTGAATCCAATGCACCGGTGGAAGGAATCATGATTTCACGCCGCACATGGGAACTTGTGAAGGATGAAATACCCACACTTCCGCATGAACCGGTTATCGTCAAAGGATTAGATTTTCCGATCGAGGTCTACACTGTACCGGTTAAAGACACAGCCCCGCCAACCGCTTGATTATCCAAGATCCATTGTTCATAGGAGTACGCACGCAATATTTTTTTATGGCGATTGAGCACACTACGGATTATGCCTGATCCAAAACTTCATATTCATGGAACATACTGGGCGCCGGAAGAGGGCTTTCAGTATTGCGAGCAAATTACCCGCAGCCATTATGAGAACTTTCCAGTTGCTTCCTATTGTATTCCCAAGAACATGCGGAAGTATGTTTGGGCTATATATGCCTTTGCCAGAATCGCAGACGACTATGCCGATGAACCGGGGTACACACTCGCCGAGCGTATGGATAACCTGAATCAATGGGAACAATATCTTGAAGAATGCTACAACGGGACTCCGACGCACCGTGTATTTGTTGCCCTCGCCGAAACAGTTGAACGATTCCAAATTCCTCTCGAGTTGTTTCAAAACCTTCTAACAGCATTCCGTTCGGATGTTACAGTGAAACGATACGATACATTTGGAGATGTGCTGGCCTATTGCAACAACTCCGCCAATCCCGTCGGACGATTGATGCTGCTCCTGTTTAACTATCGGAGCGAATCGATGCTCCAGCTTTCCGATAACCTTTGCACCGCTTTGCAATTAACAAATTTTTGGCAGGACGTCTCCGTAGATATCCAGAAAGACCGCATTTATCTGCCTTTAGAAGACATGAACGAGTACTCCTATTCCGAGCACGACCTGCACAACAAATTATTTGACGGACGTTTCAGGAATCTTTTGGCACAGCAAGTGAGCCGTACAGTCGAATTCTTTGAAGAAGGGAAACCCCTCTTATCCATGGTTGGCAGGGATCTTTCCTTGGAACTGAAAATTACATGGCATGGCGGCAATCGAATTTTGCAGAGAATTCGGCAGAAAAACTATGATGTCCTCTCACAGCGGCCGGTCCTTTCAACTCTCGATAAGCTAAGACTTCTCTTTCAATCTTTTTTGTCGTAACTTGCAATTATGAATATGGCTCCCTCTGCCATAGTTGATTTCTCGCAGAACCGAAAGAGCAGCTTCTATTACTCCTTCCTTATTCTGCCGCGTCCCAAACGCGAGGCTATTGAAACAATTTACGCGTTCTGCCGCATCACCGATGATATTGTTGATGAAGACGGTGACGAAAAAGAGAAGTATGCGCTGCTCCTGCAATGGACAGAAGAGTTGAAGCGCTCTCTCTATGGTGTTTCCCGATATTCTCTCCTGAATAGATTGGCAGCCATTATCCATCGATTCCATATTCCCATAGAACATTTCTATGAATTGATCAAAGGGATGGAAATGGATCTCATGAATAAACGATACGGAACGTTTCTTGAACTGGAACAGTATTGTTATCGTGTTGCCTCGACGGTTGGATTGATTTGTGCTGAGGTCTTCGGGTATACGAACGAGAAAACGAAGCAGTATGCCTTGAATCTTGGTATTGCCTTACAGCTGACGAACATTCTACGTGATATTAGAACCGATGCCAAGCACGGCCGGATCTATCTACCCCTGGAAGATCTAAAAAGATTCGGGTACTCAGAACAGGACTTGTTGAGTTTTACGTACAACGAGAACTTTATAGAATTGATGAAGTATGAATGCGATCGCGCCCACGAGTACTTCCGCCGGGCAAAAGCATGTCTTGCCGAAGAGGATAAGCCCCTGTTTACTGCAGCCCGTACCATGGGAAATATTTATTATCTTCTTCTTCTCAGGATTGAACGTGCACGATATGACGTGTTCTCGAAGCGAATACGTCTGTCGTCACCGCTGAAGGTTCTCGTAGCCATGGTTCTTCAACTGCGGAAAAAATTTCCCAAGAATTTTCATCGGTATGTGCATACGGAATTACCGGCATAGACCTCAGGCTTTTCGCCCCACCGCGCATCAGATTCTTCTTCTGATTTTCGAGGGAGGATTCGCGATTGCAAATCATCGCAACATTTACTACTTTTCCATCGAGATACTGACCAAACCATGAGGGATCTATGAAGAATACGGGCATCAAAAAACTGTACTACTCGATTAGTGAAGTCAGCAGGATTACAGGACTGGAACAGTATGTCCTTCGCTACTGGGAAACCGAATTTCCCGAACTCAAGCCTGCGAAGAACCGTGCCGGCAATCGTATTTATACGAATAAAGATATCAAACTCATCATGCACATTAAGCAGTTATTGCGGGATGAAAAGTACACGATTGAAGGTGCCAAGCAGATCATGAAGGAATTCACGCCGGAGCCGGACACCGGAGAACAACTCGAATTGTTGTCTGTTCCTCAAAAGAAAAAAATCCAGGACGAAGAAATCAAAAAAGAAATGGGCGAGGTAAAAGAATTCCTGGAAGAGATTTTAGTGAAATTGGAAGAGAAGTGAGTTTCAAACAGCAGAGAGAAAAAAATAAGTCGGTAGCTTCGAGCCTCAAATCCCCAGTCTCAAATCACGTATTTTACTCTCGCGTCAATCGTTTGTACTTAATCCGGTGCGGCTGATCAGCTGCGATCCCCAGCTGTTTTTTCCGTAGCTCCTCATACTCAGAATAATTTCCATCGAACCACACAACGCTGCTTTCCCCTTCAAAAGCGAGGATATGTGTTGCCACGCGGTCGAGAAACCACCGGTCGTGCGAGATGATAACGGCGCAGCCGGCAAATTCGCTGAGGGCTTCTTCCAGGGCGCGAAGTGTATTGACATCAAGATCATTCGTGGGTTCGTCGAGCAAGAGTACATTGGCACCATCTTTCAGAACTTTGGCAAGATGAACACGGTTCCGTTCACCACCGGAAATCCTGCCGACAGGTTTCTGCTGGTCGGTACCGCTGAAATTGAATCGAGCGACGTATCCGCGCGAATTCACTTCACGATTCCCCAGCATAATGATATCTTCTCCGCCTGAAATCTCCTGCCAAATCGATTTGTCTGGATCCAGAGGTCTCATTTGGTCGACATAGGCAAGTTTTACCGTATCCCCGATATTTATTGTACCGGCATCCGGGTTTTCCTGTCCGGTGATTAGTCTGAAAAGCGTCGTTTTGCCGGCGCCATTAGGACCGATAACACCGATGATACCGCCGGGCGGAAGCGCGAAGTTCAAGTTCTCAAAGAGAAGCTTGTCACCATACACTTTTGACACGCCAGTCGATTCTATGACGACGTTGCCCAGCCGCGGTCCGGGAGGAATATATATTTCCATTTCATCGTCGCGATTGTCAGTTTGTTCATTCAGCATCTTTTCATACGCAGCGATACGTGCTTTACTTTTTGCGTGGCGTCCTTTGGGATTCAAACGGACCCAGTCTAATTCGCGCTGCAGCACTCGCTGCCGTTTTGATTCCTGTTTTTCTTCCACTTCCAACCGTCGTTTTTTTTGATCAAGCCACGACGAATAATTCCCCTCAAAAGGAATCCCTTCGCCGTGGTCGAGCTCCAAAATCCATCCGGCCACATTGTCGAGAAAGTACCGATCATGTGTGACCGCAATGACCGTACCCTTGTAGAGACTCAAATGATGTTCCAGCCATGCAACGGATTCAGCGTCGAGATGGTTAGTCGGTTCGTCGAGAAGAAGTACATCCGGTTCCTGCAGAAGCAAACGGCAGAGTGCCACACGGCGACGTTCACCTCCCGATAATATATTAATCGGTGTCTCCGGCGGCGGGCACCGTAACGCATCCATTGCCTGTTCAAGCTTGCTGTCCAAGTCCCAGGCATTGAGATGATCGATTCTTTCCTGCAGCTTGCTTTGTTTCTCCAACAGAGTATCATAATCGGCGTCGGGTTCGGCAAGCTGCTGGTTAACAGATTCATATTCCTTCACCAGGGTGACAATCTCCTGTACGCCTTCTTCGACGAGGTCCTTAACGGTTTTTGTTGGGTCGAGTTCCGGTTCCTGTGAAAGGTGTCCAAAAGTAATTCCTTTTTGTGCCGTGATCTGTCCGAGATAATCTTTATCAACACCGGCGATGATGCGAAGGAGCGTGCTTTTTCCTGCGCCGTTCAATCCAAGCACACCGATTTTTGCACCATAAAAAAACGAGAGGTAAATGTCTTTGAGAATTTGACGGTTTGGTTTAACTACTTTGCCGACGCCAACCATGGAAAAAATAATTTTATTATCACTCATAAGTTACTTCCTCGATCTGGGAAACGAATTCCGAAAGTTTGTCTTCATCCAGCACACCATTCGTACGTACTCCACTGCAAACATCGATACCGTAGGGTTGAACTGTCTCGAGAGCTGCGCGAATATTTGAGGGATTCAATCCACCGGCAAGGAACACCGGTATTGGTACAGCGTCTACTATTTGACGGCTTAACGACCAATCGTGAGTCCGTCCGGTACCACCAAGTTCTTTCACTGACAGCAAGGGATTTCCAGAATCAAGGAGAAGGGCATTGACATAGGGTGCAACGCGCTCAGCCTCCCATATGGATTCGTTCGTACGAACGTGAATGACCTGGATCATACGAATCCCCGGCAGAGCTTTTCGCAGCAGGGCATAGCCAGTCACTGGAATGGAGTCCACCAGCTGAATCGCTGTCACGGAAGTCTGACGCTGTTGAGCAATAATCTGTTCGGTATCCTGACTGCAGGTTAAAAGAACCGAATCGACGCCTGGCGGCACTGTGGCAGCGATGGAGGCAATTCTCTCAAGGGGGATGCTGCCGGGACCGCTTGGCATTCTTGACACCAATCCGACCGCAGAAGCTCCCCAATGAATCGCAAGAAGAGATTCTTCCAGGGATTGGATACAGCATATTTTTATCTTTGGTTTTCTTCGGATTCTTGATGCCATATTCAAAAAAGATGTGCTGAGTGCTTTGTCGTTGTGGAAATTGCGTAAACAATATACGAAATTGTAAGAAGTGTTACTTACTCCAGCGAGGTTCACTATTCGAGTACGAATTTATACTCTCGTGTTGGCTACGGCAATCGTGTCCCTCGTTGTCCATTGCCCGCTTATTGCACAAGAACAAAAGAAACCTCAGGTATTTCGGAACTCTGAATCTGCTTCTGTTCCCCTAGTACTTCCTTCAACATTGGATTATCAATTACTGGAAGCATTTGTATTGATGCAGAAGGCAAACGCGGGTGAAGCACCGGCTCAGCACGAGTTAGGATTGCGTTTTTTGCTGGGGAAAGGATTCCCGGCAGATACAACGAAAGCTGCGTTCTGGATTCAAAAAGCTGCCGACCAGCATCTGCCGCTTGCACAATTTAATCTTGGTATTCTCTTCATGAATGGTCGCGGTGTTGATTGGAACCCCTTTGAGGCGTTTACATGCTTTCGCGCAGCAGCGAACGTTGATATTCCGGAAGCACTGTATGTCATGGGATTGATGTACACGGAAAATTTTGTTGTCCCGCGTCAGTGGGGACGGGCATATCAATATTTCAAAAAAGCGTCAGGTCTCGGATCGTCTGCAGCAACGGAAGCTATGAAAGAAATGGTGCGGCGCGGACTGGATACGTTATTTACGACGGAGAGTGTCACCTCAGAAAAGGAACGGCCGAGAAGCACTCCTACACGGAAGAATCCTCGCGATACAAGTTATAATTTGCTCTTCATTGATTTTCACACAGATACAGCGTCAACCATCGAAGACACCACTCTCATCCGGGAAGCATATCAGGGCATCGACGTTCTTTCACAGAAGTCGAAGAGTGACACGCCTAAATCAAAAATTGATTCTGTGACACAATCACTTTTATTTCGATCTGCAAATTCCGGGAATCCGGAAGCTTTATGTCTGCTGGGACGCTGTTATGAACACGGATTAAATGTACGGAAGGATCTCATTCTTGCCGGGGTGTATTATCTGCGGGCTCTTCATCTTGAGTCGTATCGAGCACCGGCCTTGCTCTGGAAAATGATGACAACAACGGAATTTGCGCGCGAGCTTGAGATACAAACCTCCAGAAATAATCCGGATGCACTGTATGTCTGGTCCGGATTAACCTCGATAGGATATAGCAAGTTGTTAAATGAACAACAGGCGTTTGAAGTGCTCCAGCGAGCTGTATCAGCAGGACATGTTCCTTCCATCGTGGAAGAAGGGTCGTGCTATTTCACTGGACGCTGGATTCAGCAGGACAGAGTTCGGGCAGTCGAACTGTGGAATCGTGCCGCCCGGCTGGGAAGTCTCGAAGCCGAAATCAGGCTTGCTGCTGCGACAGCAATAGGCCAGATCGATGCGGTAGACATCAATACAGCTCTGTCGGTTCTCAACAAAACAGCCCAGGAGGGATCATTGTTTTCTGCTGTAGCCCTCGGGTACTGTTATGAAAAGGGTGTCGGTGTTCCACGAAACAGGGGAGAAGCGTACCGAATCTTTCATCAAGCAATGCTCAGAGGAAGTGAAACAGCTTACCATGCCCTCCGGAGTATGCATGATAAACTTCGACCTTCCGATGCTGAATTTGCCATGCCCGAATAATAAATCCCGCACGACAAATTCAGGATTTTCTTCATTTCCCTGGATAATGCTTTTTTTCCTTTGAAGTTGCTGCTTGAACAATTTCTTCACTTCACTCCATCTTATGCTATTCTCAGATATGAATCGAAAAGTATAAAACCATGATATGAAATGTCATTTGTAATAGGGACCGAGTTCCTTGAGTATGATAGCCAGAAGTTCCGTGGTATCGACAATGCCATTATGGCTGTAGACAATTTTTCCCGACGGGGCAATAAGAACAGTGTGTGGCAGCGGACCAGGCCAGGAGGGATCGAGAACCTGTATCAAGGCATCGGTATTGGTGCCCGTGAAGAGATAGTTGTTGGTTTTCCGTCCTTCAGTCTTCATTGAACGTTCCACCCGGCTGGGAATCGAAACATGCTGTTTCTCAAGGAAACTCTGGACCTTCGGTTGCTCTTTCGGGTCGTTCAAACTGATGGTAATAAGTTCAAAGTCGCGGTTGCCAAGACGTCGGGAAATAGATACCAATCCGGGAAACTCCTTGACACACGGACCACACCATGTCGCCCAAACATTGAAAAGCCGGTACTTTGAAGTCTTGTTATGAACGAGGTCGGCAATACCAGCGAGGTTGATTGTATCCAATGTGACTGGGGAGTTGTTCCACTTCTCAGTGATGAGGACAATTTGTTCCTTCTTTGAATTCCACTTTGTTGAACATCCCATCGGTTTTGTCATCTCGACGGGCACCGGATTCCCTGCAAGCAGCGCCTCGACCGCATTGCGTGTATCGGGTGATGTAACTGTAGATGCGTCGGCAAAACGGGAATCATCAAACCGGCCAGCATAACGCAAATGCCGCTGTTGGTCAAAGAGAAAAACATGGGGCGTGGCAAGACACCCGTACGCTTTGGCCGTCACCTGCGTATCACCGTCGTACAGGTACGGGAAAGAGAAGCCGGCTTCTTTGGCATAGAGTTTCATCTCTTCGTAGCTGTCGTTATATTTACTGTACCCAAGTTCACCAAGATCCACGCCCTCCGGACTATTAGGATTAATAGCGACAACTGCAAGACCTTTTCCTTTGAATTCGACGGCCAGCGGGAGCAAGCGGGTCTCAGCGGCGTGGGAATACGGACAGTGATTCGAAAGAAAAACCACCATCAGAACGGGTGCATCGTTGAAATCGGCAAGGCTGTAAGTTTTACCATCAATCCCGAGTAATGAAAAATCCGGTGCCGAATCACCGATCTTGAGCCGATGAATATCGGGCGGTAAGCCGCTCTCGAGGTCGCCTTTCCCTCCGCTTTGTTTCTTGTTTTGAGAAGACAGAAAACTGCAGGTGAATAAAACGACGAGACAAAGATAAAGTAAGGATGAGGTCTGTTTCATAAAGAATATCCTTCCGAGGTACGTTATTGAATGATTGTTTTTGTTCATGTCCATTCTTTGTTCAGTTCTTTAGATTGTAGATTTTTTTTCTGCTATGATATCTGGTTTCGAAAATCAATTGGCATCGAACATTTGAACCGTTGTTTTTTTCCATATCTTCAAAGAATTTTATCGGAGAAAAAGCACGCCTACTCCGACAACAGCCACACATGCTCCTACAATCGCCCGCCATGATAAATGTTCGTGAAAAAAAATCCGGACCGTAGGCAGCATAAGAATGGGAACGAGTGCCATGATCGTTGCGGCAATAGCTACTTTGGTCAGTGAAATAGAAATAAGGCTGAAGGTAACTCCTAGAAACGGACCAAAGACAGACCCCAGCACGGTAAAGGAAAGCGCCTTCCTGTCCTTCGAGTAAACCTCGATGGGTTTTGTATATCGACCCGCCGCATAATTCATCAACGCAAGAATGATGACCGCTGAGCTTGCGCGTATCAGCGTCGCGAGGAATCCGTTAATCGGTCCGAGGGCAAACGCATTCTTAGCCAGGATCAATCCTCCGGCTTGACCGATTGCAGCGAGAAAAGCATAAAAAACTCCGATCATCGAAATCGGGACAGGATGCGAAGACAATTCCTTTCGCTCGGCTACCACGAGTGTAATTCCGGCTAGGGTGATAGCCATACCAGCGATACCTGCCGGCGCAAGTGTTTCGCGAAGGAACATATAGGCGAAGATGGCCGTGATTGCCGGTACAGCAGACATGATCAACGCTGCGATACGGGCGCTGTTATATTCATATGATTTGAAGAGAAAGGTATCGCCAAAAACGAATCCGACTAATCCGCTGAGAACGAGAAAACAGATTTGACGGAGAGAGACTTCAAAGGGAATACCGGCAAGCAGGATGGTGCCGAGGAGGAGTCCGACAGCGAAGAACAAGCGGGTGACATTCACATAGACAGAACCGATCCGTGTCGTAGCAGCAGCAAAAGAGAGAGAACTCCCGGTCCACATTACTGCAGTTGCTAAAGCACTAATTTCGCCTATATACGGCATCGAGGAAATTTCTGTTGGTTCAATTTTTAGACACAACCAAGGTAGGGAATAGTTGGAAGAAAGAAAAATTACTCATTCGGGGTCTCTACGAAAGCGGACTCCAAAAAATCCAACAATGAAGAGGAAACCCCATCTGGATCTCTTCACACTTCATCACTGTGATGCGTTGTGATTATCGTAAAAGAATCATCTTTCTTGAGAAGAGGTATCCGTTTGCTTCCAGCGAATAGAAATAAACACCGGATGCGGCTTGTGCTCCGGATTGTGCTTTGCTATTCCAAACTGTCCGATAAATTCCGGCCTCCTTCACTTCATCTACTAATGTTGTGGTGAGTTGACCGAGTGAATTGTAGATACGCAGGATGGCATGCGCAGGCCCGGGAAGTTCGTATTGTATTACGGTTTCCGGATTGAACGGATTGGGATAATTCTGCTCTAACGCATAGAGTTCCGGTGCTACTGGCATCGGTGTTGGCGGGATATATGCATCACCTGAGAAATCCTCCAGGAGTGTGTATGATGCAAGGTTCTTAAGGAACTGAAGACTTTCGAGCCGGTTCTTTCCCTGACAGATAAGCAAAGCTGCAACGATTTCCTGTGTATCTCTTTTTGCCAGCGTAAAAGGACCCGAGCTGAGAAGTATCATAATATCTTGAGGTGCAAAGATACCCAGGGGAAAATTTTCCGGAAGATTTCCGGTCTTTGCAATAGGATCTCCTGAAAACGTAAATTTAAATCTCGAATCCTGAAGATCCGTTAATCTTGGATATCCCCCCTTAAGAAAGTAATAACTATCATAATAATAGTCTCCATCCCACCACCAATCTGGGAGCCACGCAAGTGGGTGGACGAACACAAAAGAAGTCATCGTTAATTGTCGAAAGCCATGGCGCCAGATTCCTCCGACACGAGCACTGTCGGAGGGGACACCAGGAATACGAGGACCATTGATGAGCTGGAAACCAACAGCAGGAGGCTGCGCACCATATCCATGAGTGCCGGGATCAAAATCGCTTCCGTTATATACGTAGCCAAGGTTCAAAAGAGTATCACAACCGGGAAGATCATCGTTTGCATCGCCAAGATCAAAATCAGAAAAAATTCCAAAGTACACACTATCGTAATCAGCATCGCTTTTATTGATAATGCGCCACCGGATGAACATGCTGTTTTCATAATACCGGAATTGTCTCGAAGCTGCATACAAAACCTGAACCTCGATACCCATCGGCTTCGAAAGGGAAAAATTGTTATGGCACGTAATATTCGCATCGTTGTAGACGCACCAGATCTGTTGATCACCGAAGAATTGCGGTTTGTCAATACCGGCATCCCACACTCCATTCATATTCACATCAAGATACGGAGCACCAAGATCTCCAGGCCACTCGCGATAATCCGAATTGAGTGTCGGATGAAGCGTATCGTTTCTATTGATCTTGTACAAGCGGTACCGTGGATCGTAAGATCCATCTATATATATAGATTCATTGTTGGTGGAGGTATTGAACGTGTCTGGGATAATTCCAGGTTGAAATTCAGAATCGTAATACTGATGTGATATACGGAGTTCTTTGGTCGGCCGATGTATCCCCCCCAGCCAGATTCCAGCTGTATAAATCGCTGTTTTTCCAGTGCCTTTTGGCCACTCTAATCCACTCGAGTTTGTAGCGCGATAATCTGCGAATGGGCCACCCGAAGAGATGGTGCAATTAATGGCATTCCCGTCTAAGTTCTTGTATTGAAAGACGGAGGTCTTAGAGAGCCGATTGGATGGTCTCGATGTACTCTGCTTGACTTGTCCGAACACGAGGATCGGAAGAAGGAAAATGAGAAAGGGAGTTTTCATTGAACCACCCCTCAGATGTACAATGTTCTTTTAGGAATGCGAGTAGTGAGATCGTTTATGGAATCAAAATAGCAAACTCCAGGATAAATGACAAGTCGTTGAACAGAGATTTGATATCTAATTCCTTTCCCATTACCTTTACCATGAAGAGAGAACATGAGTATGAACCCGGTTTCTCATATTTTGCTATGCATCAGCACTGTATTTTCCTTATGGTTGGGATTTCTCCTTGAACCCCTGCACGCACAACCACATCCGGATTTTGATTTTTCACTGGGAGTGGATTACAGTGCCGCCGAGCAGACACTCGATTATTTTGATCGCCGGGTCGGCGATGCTGATCGTATTGCAAAACTGCGCGGAAACCAGCTTGCCGCAGCGACAAGCATTACGCTGGCACGTACAGAGAAATCGGCAGACGACTTTCGTGACCAGCTGGAACTTGCGCGGGATATTCCCAGGTTCGAAAGTGATGTCTATGGGTTCTTCCCGGCGAAAAACCATATTCCGGAACTCCGGAAGCTTCTCACGGAAATAAAACGACGGCAACTTGATCGCCGCATTGTCGCGACGATTGCCTCTTTCTTTCCGGCTGAGGCAAAAATCGCTACCCGGTTTTCCGTATATTTCGTTGTCATAGGAAACGAACGGGCGGCAGCATTTGTACGTCACGTCGTATGGAATTACGACATTCCAACCTTTGTCTCGGACAGAGAAGGTGATCCCGTTATCGTGGTCAATCTTGCACGTATCATGGACGGACCGCCGGATGTGGAAGCGCAATTCATTGAAGTGCTAAGTACCACCGCCCATGAATGTTTCCACGCCGTGTATTCCGTACTGCAGCAGTCGCTGCCGGAATCCATTAAACCGAGAAATGTTGCAGAGCAATTAATAGACGTGGTTCAAAACGAAGGCATTGCGTACTATCTTTCCATGCAAACGCACCTCAGCGGAGATTCGCCCTCCCGGCAGTGGTATTATGGAACCTCCACCGCCATAGCAACATTAAACAACGTTCTTCAAGAAATGTTTTCACCGGATCTGACGCATGCGCGCGCGCAAGAGCTCATGATGAATTCCAATCTCTCCGGATCCTTCGAAGGAAACTACGGTGCCACGGCCGGCATGAGAATGGCATATGAGATCGATACAAGGCTTGGGAGACCTGCTCTGACTGCGACGCTTCTGAAAGGGGGCAGTTCTTTCCTCTCTGCATATCGGCAAACCTGTATGCAGGACGCATCCCTTCCACAGATTGAAACAGCAATCCTAGAAAAATTGATTCGGTGATAACGAGATATTCTACTTAGATGGCTATTATCATCCAGAGATACGAGCAGCCTGTTGAAATTTCTGCAATTTTAGTCATATTAGATGGCAGATTTCTTGTCTAGATTATAGCGAGATCATACAGAAGAGGAGTACATCTATGAACGGCATTGCTCCCGCGACACTTTATGCACCTTCAGAACGCGCAACGCCTGAAGAGTTGAAGAGGCAAGTTCATTACTTTGCCAGCATTCCCTTGCAGTGCGAAGTGTTAGACGCAATTCCATGGATCGTCGTTGTGTTAAATATGCACCGGCAGATTATTTTTGCCAACCGGGCATTAAATACATTAGCAGAAGAATTAGGCGAAAATTCTCCTCTCGGCAAGCGTCCCGGTGAAGCATTACATTGCGCACATGCGTACGAAACTGAAGGCGGCTGCGGTACAACAGAATTTTGCCGTACCTGCGGTGCTGTACAGGCAATCCTGATAAGTCAGAAAGGACATGCCAATGTTCAGGAATGTTTAATTTCGCGGCCGGCTCATTTGGATTCTTTGGACTTGAGTGTTTCCGCAACACCCCTGGTGATCGATCAAGAGATGTTCACCGTCTTTGCTGTCTCCGATATCAGCCATGAAAAACGACGAAGGGCATTAGAAAGGATATTCTTTCATGATGTCCTCAATATTGCCGGCGGACTCAGCGGATATCTTGAACTACTTTCTATGGGAGCGGGGGAGGAACATGAAGAATATCGTTCTATCCTTGAACTCTTGACGAAAAAACTTATTGATGAAATTAACGCCCAGCGTATGTTATCAGCAGCAGAAACAAATGAGTTGAACGCCGTGCCGGTTGCACTCAACTCTCGCGATGTTATCCAGGAACAATATAATCTTTTCCGCTATCATACTGTTGCAAAGAATCGCACACTGCACATTGATTCTCAAGCACAGCCTTGCACTTTTGTCTCGGACCCGCTGATTTGCGGACGTGTCCTGGGTAACATGATCAAGAATGCACTTGAAGCATCTGTTGAGGGAGGAACGGTAACAGTAGGCTGCAATCACAGAGATGAGCACGTGGAATTCTGGGTGCATAATGCGACCGTTGTACCGCGTTCTATTCAATTGCACATGTTCCAGCGTTCCTTTTCTACAAAAGGACCGAACCGAGGTCTTGGTACATATGGTATGAAATTGCTGACCGAGAGATATCTCCAAGGGAAGATATTGTTTACAACCTCGCCGGAAGATGGAACAAGATTCAGTGTGTTATTGCCCATGCTGTTAACCACGGATCAGACAATAGCGAAGATACGTTAATATCGCTCTGCGTATGTAACAGAATCGACTCTATGGATTTGTTTTTCAAGAAACACCATGAAATAGGTTCTTTCTTTAAGGTTATATACTATGACTAACTCTTCTGTGCCAGAACAAACTCCCTCGATGGTTTCTACTCCACAAAAAGAGATTTTCACACAAATCCAGCAGTTTGACAATATTCCCTTGCAGCATGAGGTGTTAAATGCCAATCCTTGTGTAGTCGTGATTCTCAATTCGATGCGTTAAATACTCTTCGCAAATAAGAGATGCATTGACGTTCTCGGATCGGCTGAGCCCGTTTCCCTCATCGGCGAACGTCTTTGTGATGCTCTCCAATGTGTGCACGCCCTGATATCTACGGGGATGTGCGGAACCACAGAATTTTATCAAACTTTCGCAATCGTTCGTGCGATTCTTCTTAACGGTCAAGCGAATATGAATCCCCAGGAATGTTCCATTGCGCGGGAGGGGGACTTGGAGCCGCCGAAAATAATGCGATCACAGTTATTTCGGCAGTTGTCGAATCAGCGGCATTTTTAGAGGAACAATGCGAAGCATATCGTCACCATAAGGTGACGGAAAGAAGGACAATCCGACTGCATCCTTATTCTGCTCAACGTACTATCGCTTCTGATACGGCATTGCTCGGTCGTGTTATTGGCAATATGATAAAAAACACTCTCGAAGTACCAGTGGTCGATAAAACGGTCATCGTGATATGCCGGCAACTCACAGATCGTGTGGAATTTTGGGTTCACAATTCTACGTTTATTCCTCAAAAAGTACAACAGCAAATGTTTAAACGATCATATTCTACCAAGGGGAAACATCGCGGTCTTGGTACCTATAGCATCAAACTGCTGTGTGAACGGTATCTTGAAGGAAGCGTTTCATTTACGACATCAGAACAGGAGGGCACAACGTTTCGAGTGTCACTGCCGATGATTATCAGCGCTCTTAAAAGCGAAATATGACAAAACACACTGTGCTGAGACGGGATCATGTACGGAGAAAAAGTGCTGCGAGTATTGCAGGTGTAAACAGCAAGGCAAGAAAGCCGGCCATCCCATGGATTCCCAGAACCGGCAGAAGAATAGAACACGTTGTTAACGCACCGAGGGATGAGCCGAAGACGTCAAATGCGTATACAGAGCCGAGTGATTGAGAGTTTGTAAGATAGAATTGATTTCCCACACTAAACACAATCCCAACGAGGCTGCCACAGACCATCGTAGAGAGAAGCGTAAGAGGCATTGAGTGTACGATTAACAGTGAATGTAAAACATAAGGCAATGCAAGGACTATCCCCAGAAACAAAATCAGCGTACTGAGCAGGAAATATTTGCTGCTCTGTCTATTCTTCAAAGTACTGATGGACACGGCACCAAAAGCTAACCCGCACATATGTGCCGCGGTCATAGCCCCTACCATTTCATAGACAGATCCGAACGCTTCTTGAAAATTCAACAACAGAAGAAGCTGGACTGCCATACCGATCAATCCAACAAGAGTGATGATGATCGCCAACCCCGTTCGTTCTTGTTTCTGCTGAACGGAAGAATTTTGTACCCTCTGTGATTGAAATCGTCCCCGTACAAAGAACAGGAGAATAAGAATGAGCACACACACGAGTTCCCCGATGAAGATCCGTGATGCAGTGATCTGCATGATGAAAGTGTTACTCTCGTGCAGAAATCGGTTCCACAGTAAAAGATCAAAATAATAGGTCACAGGATTGTTGTCGGTGTTCAACCGAACACCCGAGGCAGATTCAAGCGCCGTTCTCATGAATTTGATTCTATCGGGTGGCATGAGTTCTTCAAACATATACTCGGAGAAATAATCCGTCGGAATTTGTGCTTGCTTAAACCGTGATGCCAGTGAATCGGGACGCAGTTCAAACGCTGTATCGCTGGACGATCCGATAAGAATGGCATGCATCCCCGGGATCAGCAAGACATTCTTGAAGCTTTGCTTCAATGTATGATAGAGAGATGCGTTGAGATCCTTCAACTCATCTGCCAGATATTCTATAGAGGAAGGAAAAGAAAAGGCGAGAATACCGCGAGAGGTTAATCGAGAAGCACACTGTTGAAAAAACTCTTCCGTGAAATACCGATTCAGGCTTGCCGTTGACGGCTCGCCCACATTGAGGAGAATCACATCGTACCGATTGGCAGTCGATTGTATATATGCTCTTCCATCGCCTCGTGCAAGGGTTACCCGTTTATCAGCGAGCGCTTGTCGATTTTGTACGTTCAGGAAGGGCTGAACAAACGGAAGAAGCCCGGGATCGATTTCGAGGTAATCTATTTTTTGTACCGGATATTTTAGCAATTCATAAATAATACCGTTGACCCCGCCGCCAACAACAAGAACACGCTTGGCATCTGTCCGATGAACCATGATCGTATGCGTGAACACTTCCGCCTCATACGTGTTGGGAGTGTTATACGCCGGGCGTCCATCCGCGTAGACCGTATACTGATTATCGAGTTGGAGAAGCGCCAAATGCTGATAGCGCGTATCGATTGAATGGACGAAGGTCAGTTTGTTATTCATCAAGTACCACTGATAGGAATTGATTTGATGTTCCAGCAAGCGGATTGGTGAAAGAAGTAAAAGGTACAGAAGGGTTGAGAAAACAAAAAAGAGAACCGGGGTCCACTTCTTTTCAGCACAGATCTGCCATAGTACAATGTTCCAGGCGATGAGGGCGATAAACAAAACGAGTTGTACGGTCGAAAGCAGCGATCCCAATACGAAGGAAAAGAGTAATCCTCCTGCAACGCTTCCCAGTGATTCCAGTACATAAGCTCTGTTCACACCCGTCCAGATGTCCTTTCGTCCGGAAGAGAGCAATCGTGCTCCTAGCGTGAAGAGCATTCCCCACATCATGCATCCGACACTGAGGAGAATAAAAGCGAACACGATGAGCTGGGCCATGGAAAGAAATTCTCCGGCAGTTGTCGACATAAATACGCGGACGAATTTCACAGCGAGAATTTGTGTAAACGTTACGATGGGTGCGAGAAGAAGAAGACCCCGGAAATACCGGGAAGCGTGTTGTCCCAGCTTGATCAGCCTGTTCCCTAGAGCACTCCCGATTCCGATCCAGACCAGCCATCCGGCATACACGATGCCGATGCTCAATTCATTCCCGTAAAAACTGACAAGGAATTCTCGAACGAGAAGAATTTGCGAAAGAAGAGATCCAATACCAAGGAAAAAGAGCGCGATGTTTGCGCGGCGCAGAGTATGTCCAGAGACCGTATCGGAGTGTGTCACAGTGAGGGCGTCGGTGACGAAATACCTATGTTGTCAACTGCAAACATTCTCTGCCTTTCACCATGGCGGAGAGATTTTGCTTTGGGATCAGCTCTACGAACGAGAATCTCCGCCGGGACCTTCATGCCAGCGAGAAACATTGTTGTTATCACAGAGCGTTCTACTTCTTATAGACGGGCATACACCAGTTACGGTACTTTGCTATTCTGCCATGGACAACATCGAAATACAGATTGCGTAATTTGAGCGTGAGGGGTCCCATTTTTCCATCAGCGATAAGTCGATGATCGATCTTTGTGATGGCTACCATCTGTACTCCCGTTCCGACAAAAAACAGTTCATCTGCAAGGAACAATTCCGTACGGTCAATAGAACGCTCTACTATAGACATTCCCAATTCATCCTTGATGATTTGCATAAACGTACGTCGTACAATGCCTTCCAGAATATTATCGGTAACCGGCGGTGTTACGAAGATGCCGTTTCTTACCATGAAAATGTTTTCTGCCGAACCCTCAGAAACATGACCGTCCTGACTTAACACAATCGCTTCATCAAAACCGGAGAGCTGGGCATCTGTTTTTGCCAGGGCAGAATTCACATACGCACCGGCTATTTTTCCCCGTGCCGGAATCATATTGTCCTCAATACGCCGCCACGAAGAGATTGTGACATGTGCACCTTCTTCCTGTTCGACGTATCGTCCGAACGGAACAACCGCGATGGCCATGCGCGGTGTCAGGTTGTGCAGGCGGACACCGATAATCTCGTCGCCATAAAATGCTAAGGGACGGATATAGACATTTTCACGGAAGTTCTGTTTGCGGATCAGTTCAAGAGTCGATTCTGTCAGGCTTTCTTTCGTATAAGGAAGTTCCATGCGCAGCAATCTGCCCGAATCGAGAAACCGTGTGTAATGATCGAGCGGACGGAAGACAAACATTTGTTTTTCGGAGTTGCTCCAATAACCGCGGAGCCCTCCAAAAATTCCGGTACCATAATTTAATCCATGAGTCATCACACCAACATTCGCGTCGTGATAAGGAACGATCTTTCCATCGAAAAAGACAAAGTCAGGAGTTGCCATTAGTACATCCTTTCTGGTTAGAGGATTTGGTTTCGCTGTTCTACGTTACCTTAGTTCCACACTCCGGGGATTGGCTCCCCGCAGAACGCACATTCTCCGTTCACAATATGATTCGCAAGAAGAGTGAACGCGCGTCGCTCAACGATAGTTTTTTGACATTTATGACATCTGGTGTTTTCGGCCCAATGGCCTGCAACGTTTCCAAGATAAATGTACTGTATCCCTGCTTTCGATGCAATGTCATACGCTTTTTCTAATGACGACGTCGGTGTGGGGGGAAGCTGACTGAGTTTATAGAGTGGTGTAAAACGGCTGAAATGAAGGGGGACCTGAGACAAGCCGATCGTGCAAAGCCAATCGCACATCTGTTTGATCATATCGAAATTGTCTGTCCATGTCGGAATGACGAGATTGGTAATTTCAAGCCACACTCCTTCTTCGTGAAGGACTTTAAGCGTCCGAAGAACGGGTGCAAGCTTACCGGCACTAAGCTTCTTGTAAATATCCTCGTCAAAGATTTTCAGATCGATATTCGCGGCATCAAGGACTTTGCATAACATTCGTAAAGGCTTTTCATTGATAAATCCGTTGGATTTCCACACATTGCGAATCTTTTGCTCGCGCGCTAACGTTGCTGTATCGTATGCATATTCATAAAACGTTGTCGGTTCAGAATAGGTATACGCAATAGATTCACTTCCGGACCTGGCGCAAGCTTTCACAACCTCATCCGGCATAAGATCAACATTGTCAGAATCCTTGGGACTTACCTGTGAAATTTGCCAGTTCTGACAATTCAGACATCGAAAATTACACCCAGCGGCAGCGATGGAGAAGGCATGTGTGGATGGAAGGAAATGGAAAAAAGGTTTTTTCTCGATAGGGTCGATATGCACGGCGCATGGATTGCCGTATGCGATGGAATAGATTTTCCCATCCTTGGCAATTCGACTTCGGCAGAATCCAGCATCGCCATCATTCAACAAACAGCCCTGCGGGCATTTTTCGCATTGTAAGCCATCTTTTGTCTTTTTGTAGAAGAGAGCTTCTTTGCTCCACTTGCCTAAATCTTCCCGAGATATTCTCGAAAGAAAATCGGAGTTGTAAGCGCCAAGAGCAAATCCACCGGCACAAAAAGTGCATTGGCGGAGGAATTCGCGCTTGGTGATTCTACTTCTTATTATATCTGTATCATGAATCAATGCCAATTGTGCTCGTCTTTGATTTCAAGTATTACGAAATATCTTTTTGCATCCTTGAAAGTCTTTAGTTTCGTATTTCTCATATTCATCTTGTTTTACATACAGCCACGAATACGTTACTCCCGAATTCTTTTTATTCACATTATTGCACCACTGCTTCAGTCGTTCGATTTTCAAAGGATCTTCTAAATCTTTACGCCCTTTTATTTCGATAATCCAGATTTCTTTTTGAGATTTCTTTACTATGAAGTCGGGATAGTAATATACGCGGCGGTCCGTTTTTAAGGCTGCTTAGAATGAGCTTATTATCTCCCCAAATCAGCTTGTTCGTCCAGCCTTTTAATTGCCGTCCGCGGTTATCAACGGAGAACATTCCTATTTGTTCGCTTGCACCCACGGATGAATCCGTGGATTGCTCCGCACGCGGTTCATCAATCTGCTCTACGATCTGAAGCGGGAGAACAACATTTGTCACTTCACGTGTCTTACCATTCCAAACTAATTCTATCTCGTGTTTTTCTGTAAAGAGAAGGAAGAGGTATTTCTCCGGCAGAGATTTGCCTGCCTCTAAGTAACAGTTAATGTCGCGTATTTCGTTATCGGTTAGTTTGCTGTTGGGCATAGGGTAACACTTTATTTTACGATGGGGCAATTGTTAGGAGAACTTTACGACCCTCTGTAAGATTAATAAGTTGGGGTAACGCAAAAATCTGGGCGCGCCTGCCGCTTCCTGTACGAAGAGTTGTAATAATGCCGGCTGAACGTAGCTTGTTCAATAAAGTCATAACCATCGGTTTGCTCGGCATTCCCTTGTTCTCGAGGAGGTGAGAACTCTGGAAAATTGGATGCTTAAACATTTGATCCAACAATGGTACTGCGTACTGTGAATGAGTTAATTCAATGACATGTCCTTTAAGATCGTTGTACAAATCAAGTATGGAGCGTACCGTTGTCGCATTCTCTCGCGCTTGCTCATCAACAGCACGAAGAAAGAATGCAATCCAATCATTCCAGGCGTTTTCTTGATCACCTAATACCTTTAACCTGCTATTGTATTCGTCACGGTTAGCCTCAAAATATTTCGAAATATAAAACATTGGCCGGCTCAAGACTTTTTTCTCAAACAAGAACAATGGAACAATCATGCGGCCTAGTCTGCCGTTTCCATCGAGGAAGGGATGTATAATTTCAAACTGTGCATGAATAATTGCCAATTGGACTAATGGATCGGGACGACTTAAATGATAATATTTTTCCCAATTATAAAGGTATTCCAGCAAAATGTTTGGCGCAGGAGGAATGTACTCCGCTTGTTCGATGGGAGTGCCTGGTTTCCCTATCCAATTCTGAACTCTTCGAAATTCTCCAGGAGCTTTATTTGTTCCGCGAACACTATCCAATAAGATTTTGTGAAGGTCTTTCAGTAAATTTAAGTGAAACGGTTTGGTCTTGAGTGATTTCTCGGCAACAAGGAGAGCTCGCCGATAATTCATTATTTCTTGAATATCTGTTTTCCGCTCTTGCAACGAAGGACTTTCACCGGCTTCAAATTTTAAGACATCTCCCAACGTTGCCTGTGTTCCTTCGATCCGTGATGAAAGCACTGCTTCTTGAGTTGTTAAAGGCGAAAGGAGTAAAGTCGGATTTACAATACCATGTAATATTCCGTCATAATATGCCAACGACCGATTTGCAGCCCCTATTAGTGGTATAAGTGGCTCCCATAGGATGCTCTCCAACGGAAGTCTTTTCGGTATAAATGGTTGTTTCATTGTCACAACTATAATAATCGTTAATTAATTTGTGTAAAGCAATAGGGTAATACTTTACACAAATTTCATTGAGTCTGATTCACTTTCCACAAGAAAAGGAGGGGTCATTGATAAAAACAGCGTGATAACACCATTTTTCTTGCACTTGACGCTATTCAGAAGATTGGATTTTTACAAAAAGCGTTGTAATTATTTAACAAACGAAATTTTTACAATTAACAAATTCTTATGATAATGCTCGATTTTATATCATTTCTGACAAATTCAAAACCATAACAATTAACGAGACCGATATATCCTTTTTCCCGATTTATTAAAAGATCCCATAAATGGATCGTCAAATTTCATTTCAGTCCCAAATCTCTTTCACTGAATACAAGCGCTTCATATACATACAACTCAGCATCCTTCCATCCGTTCCATCCAAGACCGGCTTTATCCTGTGCGCAGTGGCCAAGAAATTCTTCCTTTGTCCATCCGGTTTCTGCGGCAACCTGAGGCAGGAATGTCCCTGACCGATTTCCCTTACGGATGTAAATGCCATGTTTTCCTAATTGAAATTCATCGATGGCTGTAATCTTTCTCATGGGTGTCAGCACCGATATTTCGATTTCTAACTCTGGAATTTCATCCGGTTCAACAGGTGAGAAACGGTAATCCTGTGTCGACGATGCAATAGCCATATCCCGTACAACCTCGAAAAGCGGATCGCTGGCTTCGAACCGGCCGATGCATCCGCGAAGCGTCCCATACTTTTTCAGAGTCACAAACGCCCCACAATTTGTTCGCAGAGTCTCGGAATATTTATTTTCATCTAATTTTAGCTTTTTATGATTCTTCACATACTGTTCTACCGTATTCCTGGCAACCGACAACAGGTCTTTCTTGTCTTTATCGCTGAGTTTAAATCCCGGACGTTCTTGCTTCTGTTTCAATGAAACTGTTATTGCATTATAACCGACGACCCGGTTTTTATCGCCATATTCCGTATCGCCTGAATTCCTATAGAGAATGCGGGTGAAGGTGATATCCGGGTTTCCCTCTGTCATAAAGAGCAGCGTTAGTACACTCGTCCAACCGCAAAGGCAGGTAGCAAGATTGGGAATATTTTTTTGCTCGTACTCTGCCATTGAACGGAGAAGATTCGCGGAAGAATTTGTGAGAATGGCATCGGCGATAGCTTTGTCGACCTCTTGTGCATCGCGATGCGAAGGATAGTGCGAAAAATCCGTGCTGATGATGAAAAGGTTCTTTCTGTTCAGATAGGGCTGTAACGCTTCAGCGATCTGTCGACACGTCTCCGTTGATTGTGTCCCCAGGACGATGGGAACGATTTTGAAATCTTTTTTGAGAATGTACTGCAGAAAGGGAAGTTGAACCTCCAGACTGTGTTCCTGGGTATGAGCATCTGTCCGATTGGAAAATATTTTGTTTTTACTGATAAGGTTCTTCGCTAGATCGGTGTTTACCTTAACCGCTCCAAGCGGCGTGATGAAATTGCCCTGCGAATAGATTGATGCCCCATCAAATGCAATGTGATGACTGGATCCGAGAATGAAGATGTTTTCATACTCTTTTGAAGCATCGATCTGATTGAATGATGATGCCGCCACTTCTCCGGAACACGCATATCCCGCATGCGGTGAAATGATCGCAAGAACATTGGGGATATTTTGTGAAGCAACAGCTTGAGCATATAGGAGCTTCAGTGTTGCCTGGAGTTCTGTTCGGCTGGCAGGATAAAACTGTCCTGCGACGGCAGGCTGGCGATCGATTTGCTTTTTTTGCGAGGCACTCTCGCTGGAGAAAAGGAGAAATCCGAAAAAAAGGAGGGTAAGGAATTTTGCAGTATTCATGGATGCACCAAAGGTTGTTCCACTGATAGAAACTTAGAGAGAAGACTGCAGAGTTGCAAGTTTCCTTAAGTTATTCAGGCAGGGGGTGACAATGACTCACCAATGTGGCAAAACACATACCATGAATATCAGTGCCCGCGCTGTTCTAAAAGATATATTGTGATTTTCTTCCAAGATTTTTCACATAAGGCTATCGGACACAATAAAAATATATTGACAATAACTCTGGGTTTCAGTATCTTCGTACGGAAGAGAACAAGGCGTAAAATGTTTGCTAATTTCTTTCAATGGATGTTAGGACAGAGGAAGAAGTTCTTTGTTTCGTTCGGTATATTTATTTTGTGCATTGTTTTTGTTTCTTCTGCGACAACAAAATTTATTGCTTTGACAGATTTTGAGAACTCTTTAAGGTCTTTTGGAGTAATTTCTCCCAGGTTCCTGCCTTTTACCGCAATTCTTATCCCTCTCGTCGAACTCACTCTTGTCCCGATGTTGATCATTCGTACAACAAGACATCTTGCAGTATATCTTTCTTTTACACTTCTCAGCTGTTTCACCTCCGTTGTTGTGTTTACATTGATCTCCGGTGCAGAGGTTTCCTGCTCCTGCTTTGGTAATTTCAGTAATCAATCTATTGGCATCAGGACATTGATTCGAAATACCGTTCTTCTTGCTATCGGAACATTGTTACTCTGGAACGATTTACATGCTGATGTTGAGAACGCTGATATCCATATAAATATTGGGAGAACAGAATTATTCTTTTATATGATCTCCGCTGTCATGTTAGCTGGTTTTATTACTTTTGGGGCATTAACGCTCATTCAACAAAATAGTATCTATAAAGAGAGGATTAAAATATTGACGAGATCGTACTATCTCGAACCTCAGCAAAAGGCCCCCGTTCTATTTTTATCTACTGTTAAAGATTCAACATTCTCCTTTTCCCTGAACGACTCTCCAGGTATTGTAATTTTTATCATGAAGCACCGATGTATACCCTGTGAAATTATTCAACCTTTCTGGAATAGCCTTGTATTAAAATATGCTCAAGTAAAATTTTTAGGAATACTGAATGATTCTCCGGAGATCTACAAAATATATTCAAGTACATCAAAATTGCTTTTCCCTCTGTATCTCGCGCTACCATCAACAAGAAAGGATTATAAAATTCTTTCGACACCGCAGACTATAGTTGTGCGTAATGATACCATTGTGAAAACCTACAATGGATTATTGAATGAGGAAGAACAAAAAGAAATTACAGCGGTTCTCAATCAATTTGTGTTGGATTAAAATTTAAGGAGGGCCTATGAGATCAGGAAATGAAATATCAAAGATGGATTGGAGGATTTTATTTGGTATTACTATAATATTCCTTGCTGCCTTAGGGATTATTGTTGCGTCGCAGGCGGTCACGGATTCTCAACTTATGGCAAAAAGCCTTATACCATGCTGTGACAACGCAATGTGCCAAAATGATTGGTTCAATTGTGACATGGAGTCTTCGGCTTTTGTTAAACCTAATTGCAGCACTTCTGTGAGCATTACATGTCGACAATGCGTTGATTTAACAATTCGTGGACGAATTTGCATCGGTGGTTCCTATTATTGTTATGAATTAGACGGTAGTAAGTATTTTGGAATACCCTGGAAAAAATAAAATAATATACGGAGGTTTGTATGAAAGCAAAATATCGTATATGCTATTTTGAAACACTACTCTTTCTCATGGCAGCAGGTCCAGCATCTGCGCAGTGGGTAAGCGCCAAAGGCAATCTTCCCGCAGGGACCGGTTCTTTTATGACCATGGACGCGATAGATGAAATAGTCGCTGTCTGTTCAGGAAGGCTCGTGTCGGGTTCTTTGCAGGATGTGTTCATGACGACGGATGGCGGAACGACATGGAATTGCATCCACACCGCCCCTGCGTCATCTGAGGGAATCATTTGTATCACCTTAAGCGATGCGAATCATATATGGTGCGCTTCTTCCACCGGTAAAATCTATGGCACATCAGACGGCGGCACGACATGGGTCAAGCAATTTGATGACCCCACGAAAACAACCTATATGAATTACATTAAAATGTTTGATGCAAGCCATGGGATTGCTATGGGGGATAATCCGGTGAAAACAAATCCAGCCCTCTTTCTCAAGACCACAGATGGAGGAACAACGTGGCTATCGATGAATACAACAAGTTTCGGTGGAGTAAGCAGCAATAATTTTTATTCCTTATGTTTTCTCGATACTGTCACAGGATATTTTTATGCATGGGACGGTACCAATTACAGGCTTATGAAAACAACAAATGCCGGTGTTGGCTGGTCTGAACTTGCCAGACCAACAATGGGAGGGATATATGGAATTACATTTTATAATGTATTTATAGGCATTTGTTCACCAGCGTCGGCTACACCACAGTCTATTTCACGTACACTTGATGGGGGAGTGACATGGGAGACCAACCCTTCTATCCACACGGGGGTCGCAAGCGAATTTGATTTTGTCCCCGGAGATCCCTCTAAAGTCTGGATGGCAGATTACAGCAAATTGTACTTTAGTGCTGATACAGGCCGAACCTGGACGTTGCAGATGTCTACAAAGATACGCCAGATCGTATGGAAAACAGCTTCCATAGGATGGATGTGTGGTGCGGGTGAATTTGTTTATCGGACGATCAACGGAGGAATGCCTACAAGCGGAGTACGTACACACACCCAACCATTGGAATATTCCGTTGATCAAAATTATCCCAATCCCTTTAATCCCAAGACTGTGATCAACTATCATCTTGCAAACCGCGGGAGAGTGATACTGAGTGTCCATGATTTGTTGGGGCGTGAAGTGGCATTGCTCGTCGATGAAATAAACGATGCTGGCTCCTATTCAGTTACGTTCGACGGATCGAGGATTTCCAGCGGCATCTACTTCACACGCCTGTCCATCCAGCCAATCGATCAAATCGCACCGTTTATTCAGACAATAAAGGTGGTGCTGGTGAAGTGATAAAGAATAATGGCTCTTCTCCCAACCGAGTGGGTAAAAAGAGCGAGATTTAGCTTCTAAAAAGCAGGTAACATACAGCTTAAGATTTTTAGTTTGAGATATTCTTCATCACGCAGACCGTAGGCTCTGCGTTGA
>Ga0268280_1000151_pt1 | contig 64751 bp, 101 predicted proteins | sample saktaG_9_FD_190139 | JGI IMG/M metagenome (GOLD analysis project Ga0268280, IMG submission 190139) | Saline water microbial communities from Sakinaw Lake, British Columbia, Canada - sak_2011_5_24_40m | ecosystem: Environmental > Aquatic > Non-marine Saline and Alkaline > Saline ...
ATTATGAAACCTGGGAAGGCTTAGCCGATTCATCTTCAGACTTGAGCAGCCTATCATAAATAAAAGAATGACGATAATAAAAAAGCCCTGACAATAATTCAGGGCTAAATTGGTGATAGATAGGCTTTTCTTTATATTGAGCATCTTAAGGCTCCGGGTTCAGTTTAAATTTTAACTATGCTCAATATAACTCTAATCCTATTTTTGTCAAGCATTATTTTATTTAGAACTATTCTCTTCTGAACTCTTCCTTACCATATAGACGCTGGAAAATAAAAATATGGTATAAAAAAATTTGAGGAATTTAGAAAACCGGGAAAAAGAAGGCCGGTATTTTATAGATGTATTATGATTGAAGGATCATGAATCATAGTTCGAAGCTATATTGCGGAGTAATGGTGCGGATTTGCGGAAAAAAAATTCCTAACTTTTCATTCCTGCCACGCAGAAGCATTTTTTTTCTTCCTTGCCGTATTGCTAAATCCAAATACGCATAAAAATCAATGCTAAAATAATCAAATAAATCCTTGACATATACATATATATGGTATAATGGTATTACAATAATGTTCTTTGACAATTCGGGGATTCTCAGCAATACAACGGAAAGGAAAAATCAAATGCAAAAAAAATCCATCGTTGAATTGCTGGCAGAAGCAAAAGAAATAAGGAAGCAGGAAGCAGAATTAAAAGCAAGAATGAAAGAAAGTAAAAAAACTCTTGCTGTTGAATACCAGGATAATCTTTCTGCTGAGGAAAAGCAGAAGCAAATTGCTGAAGCAGAAAAAATCCTGAATACTGCGAAAGCAAAAGCAGTTTCTTTACGCGAAGATTTCAAAAGAGCAATGAAGCAAATCAGAAATGATGTTGCTTTCGCAAAAGAAATCCTTGCTTTCGTTAATTACAAACAAAACAATTCCTTGCCGAAGGAAAAAAATTCTTTTCGCATTGAAAAGAATATCCTGAAATTCAATAGAGAAGGAATTAAAGAAATCTCTATTGATGTTTCCAAATCAAATTGGAAGCAATCATTCAAGGAAGAATTAAAGAAGCAAGGAATTAACGGCGAAAATCGTGTTGCCGATAATATCGTATATAAAGCAACGCAATTGCTCGCCACGCATAACGCAGAATAAAAAATGAATTGCTGGGAATTCCGCAGAATTGTAGCAAGGAGCAGAAAAGATTTAATACTTTTCTGCTTTTTGCTTTCGTCTTTATAAAATCTTTTTTTAAGCAGTAACATTTATTGAAAGCAGAACGCTGCACATTATCTTGACGCCTGGAACTTTTGATGCCGCGCTTCAAAGCTGCGGAGATCTTAAATCGTCAATATAGTATATTATATATAATAAATAAATATATATATTATATATAATAAGAGTTATTTGAGATTAAAGGAGTAATGGAATTGCGGAGCTGGCGGCACGCCTTCATCTCCGCTTTCCAGTATCATAAAGCATTAGCATAGAATAACTTATACACTTATGCACAGAGTTATGTTAATAACATTATGTTTTACACATCTTATTAACACTTCGTTCTTTAAGTAACTGTTCGATAGTTTTGATGCCGCGCGTGATTAAAGCGTGATGATTAGGACAGAGACGATAAACTTTAGCTCTTTCGTGATGAATATCGGTAACATCTTTATATCCGCAGATCTCGCAGGGTTTATATTTGACTTTACCGTATCTTTTCCGGCGCATTGTAACTCTTGCTCTTTCTTTTACCGCTATTTGACGACATTGCCAAGAGCAGATATTTTGATATTTTCTATGTGTTTCAAAATTATTATTACAAATAGAGCATTTTTTCTTAAATGTTTTTTTAGGCATTATTGGTAAAGCAAATTCTTTTTTATTCATATTTTCTCCTTGTTAATAAGTTGTTAATAACTCTATGTTAAGTATAACAGATTGTTTATATAATATCAAGAGGTAAAGTAATGAATAAAGTAAAAAGATGTTATCTGGCTTTGGTTTTCCTTTTAATCTTCCACTCTACTGCGTATGCTAACAGCAGCACAGCGCAGAAGATTTTAAGTGTCGCCCAAAGTCAAATAGGTCAAGGAGAACTATTCGGAAATAATAGAGGCCCAGCAGTGCAAAGATACTTAAAACGCAATAGCGCTTTGCCCTGGTGCGCCGGCTTCGTCTCTTACTGCTTAGAGATTTCAGGAACGCATAAAAGATATACATTACTGGCAAAAGATTTCTTATCTTTCGGCTATAAAGTTGCTAAACCTTTGCCCGGAGATATAGTCGTATTTACGAGAACAGGCGGTGGGCACACAGGAATAGTTGAGCAGGTCTTTCCTGCTTATTATATCTCTATTGAAGGCAATGTGGGAAAGTATCCGGCAAAAGTAAAAAGAATTAAGCATTCCTATAAAGACAAAAGCAGATTAGCTTTTATTAGATTAAAATAACACGAAAGGGGGTGAACAGATGGTAAATAATATCAATGTGCCAGGCGGAGTTAATATGAAAGAACTTTCTTTGGTTGCTCAGAAAAGAAAGACAGAAACAGCGCCAGAGGCGATATTATCTTTATCGGAAGATGAATTGCACCCGAGAAAAGAATATACCTCCAAAGCTACGGAAGCTTTTAAGTGGTGTTACAGACGCAATATCGGGACATATCCAAAGTTTTGGTTATCTCCGATTAAGAAAGTTTCGCGCTTCATCGTTACCACATTATTTAGGCACAAGATTGAGATCGTGGCTCGCAGTAGAGGTCCAAGACCTCACGGCTGCCGGCAGGATTTACCGATAAAATACGCTAAGCGCGTAGCGATTTATGTTTCAATATACAGGAGATAATATGAAAGCAAAAGATTGTATCAAAGCAAAGTGCGAGTATTTAGCCAAGAGAGTAATAAACGGAGAATTTATCTGCACAGATACAGGCGTTGTTACTGACCAGGTCTGTAACTGCGGAATAATCGATGAGATGTATGCGAAGAAAGGAGGCAAATAATGCATCGCAGAGATTAGGAGTGTTTTTCCAGTTCATAGAAACTTACGCCTGCCCGATATTGGATATTTCTATTATCATTACGATAATTTGGGCGGTAAATAAATTAACAAAAAGAAGTGAACGGAAGGCGGTGATTTAATATGCGTTACCTATTATCTTTAATCGGATTTCCGGTTTGCTCGAGCTGTTCGCGCCGTAATTGTAAAGATTGCCCATTAGCAATAAGATAAGCCTTTATTGGCTACATCTTTAGAAAGGTTAATATGACTCAAGACATGTTAGAGTTCTTATTTCCAGAGAGTTACCGGGATTAAACGAAACATCGGAGATAATACTTGCACTTTGACCTTACCGAAGGTTATAAAAGGCAAGACACCTTTATCTCCGATGTCCGCTATTAAAGCGCTGATGAGTTTATCTCTGGTCAGAAAACTTTTAAGAGAGGGGGTGAAAAGATGAAAATCGTAATCGGAGAAGGCAGATTAAAACTTTCTGCAAAGCAGGCCACAGACGGAGTAATCTTTTACAGGGTCTTAGCGCCTAACCTTAGAAGGATTATGCAGCATAAGAAAAGAGATTTATCTGTCGTAGGCACTTGGGTAGCTTACGAAGATATAATCGTCTGGTTTAAGAAAGGAGATTTATAATGGAAAGAGAATATTTCCACGCGACAGTGCAAAGAGTTTCTATTGAAGCAAAAGAAGTCCGCGAAGAAAAAATCGCAAGAAGCGGTTTTCTTAATTTAAGAAAGACGATATTCGAGCAGATTCATTTTGAAGATGAGTATTTTATCTTCTGCAAACTCGACAGCACTAATGTCGTATTGAAGATCAAGACAACAAAAGAAATACTGGAACAGGCGAGAACAGGAGATTCAGTATCTGTTCATCTCAGATTTGATTTTGAATTTGCCTGTTATCACTTTATCAAAATTAAAGAAGAAGAAAAGGTTATTCAGGTAGAAAGGAAAATTGTATGCGAATAAAACTTTTCGTAAAAGACAATAAGATTTGCTACTCCACAGGGAAGGGGAAGTGGACTGCGCTGCCAAGAGGTAGTGGCGATTTGACTTACCAGTTATCTCCAGCTGAAACAATCTTAGTGGTAAAACATGGCTGGATTTACGCAGGACAGATCGAAGGCCGGGATATGTCCGGTATAGGCGGACTTAAAACAATCACAGAGGTGATGAAACATGGAAAAGCTAAATAGAGTTCAGATATACTTAAATTCTTTTGGCTACCCGAGATCTATTGTAAATCAATACAAAACAGGTTCAGATAATTACCGAGAGGAGGTGAAGATAAATGGCGAAGAAAAAAGGTTACAAAATAACAGCAAAAAATGTTGAGTATCTTATTTCGCAGTATATAAATGCTGACAGCGCCGAAGAAGCAAAGAGTATTTTCAAACAGGATTTTGAAAATGGTCAAATAGGTGTAGGTGGTTCAGAAGTCCAGTTTCAGGAAGTAACAATAGTTAGGAGGTAAAGAATGTCTAAAATAACAGAAAAGCAAATCGGAGTTGTCGGTGTTGACAGCGGAACCTTGCTTCTTGGAGATCCTTGTTACTGGTTATCTGATAAGGATTACGAAAAGGAAGTTTTGAACCCTCACTTCGATAGGTCAAGACAAATCTGCTACGACTTAGGGCACAAAGGTAAAGGCGTCCTGGTGTCAAGCGGATATGGAGACGGCTGTTATCCTGTTATCGCAAAGTTTCAAGATGGCAGAGTAAAAGAAGTTACAGTCAAATTCTTTTAAGGAGGTTTAGATGCCTAATTGGTGTGAAAATGATTTAAGAATTACAGGCTCAAAGAAAGAACTCAAGCGCTTTAAGGCCTTTGCCAAAGGAACAGAAGAAGATGAATTATTGTCTTGTGAAAAATTTATTCCTTATCCGGATAAGTTTAAGAAACAAGACGAATTGGCAAATAAGAACGGAAAGTTAAGACAGGATTTAATTGATAAGTTGATTAAAAAAGGAACCCCTGAAGACAAAGCAAGAGAAAAAGCGTTTAAGGATTTTCCGGCTATCCCAGACGGATTTAATCAAGGCGGTTACGACTGGTGCGTAAAAAACTGGGGAACGAAGTGGGGCTTCTGCGATATTCATCTTGAAGAAGAAAACCTTAGCGATAAAGAAGATAAGTATAATGAATTTCTTTATTCCTTTAACACTGCCTGGAGCCCGGCAACACCTGTTATACAGAAAATGGGGGAGATGTTTCCGCTGCTTGAATTTGATCTGCGCTATTTTGAACAAGGCGCTGGATTTAACGGAATTTTCTGGATGAAAGATGGTAAAGTAGAACAGGATAAGACAGGAGAGTATTTTGGTAATAGGGGAGGGTAAAATGTCGAGCGGAGATTTAGGTTTGACTATTATATTATGTACACTTTTTATATGCATTGCGGTTATACGATATGCACATTGGAAATATGGAGGTCATTAAAATGCCGAAATTCAAAGTTGTTATATCTTTGGGCGTCAATTCTTATATTATTGACGCTGAGAATAAAGATCAAGCAGTAGATAAGGCCGGTGAAGAAATGGTCAAGGAATTAGAGAACATCAAGTTAGAGAACTTTGTAGAAGTGTATGAGGCTACTGCTGAAGACATAGCAGAAATCGAAAAAGAGAAATCTGCTTTGGCTTCAGGAGAGCCTTCATAAGCCGAAACGCCTGCGGGAAACCGCAGCGTCAGCCGTAAGATAAAGCGGCTCTGATGAGGCAAAAGTATATCAGAATTATCTTGAGGCCAATAACTTTTGAGAGGAGATTTAAATGAGATGGTATGAAATAGCAAAAAATCTTTCGCATAAAGAAAATTGGACAGAACAACTAATATATGTCCATAAGACAAGATTAATTTTAGGATTTATCTTAGGAATTATATTAGGATATTGTTTAGGATTATTATTTTAATTTGAGAGGGGGTGAAGCATGAATAATGAGTTATTAAATCTCTTACGCAAACGCAGGTTAGCCGGCCAATGCATTATCTGCGGCCGCGAGATTTCGGATAAGAGTATCGTAATCAGTCATTCCGAACTCGGCGAGGTCAGGATCTGCGAAGAAGATATCAAAACCGGAAGCAAGAGTTCAGGATAAGTAAAGGTGATTTAAGATTAAAATTATCTTTCGTTACAGCTCTATGCTAAACGGAGATAGAAAGGAGAAAATGTATAAAACATTTATAAGAACCTGGTGGAAATTAAATCCAAAATGGCCTAACGGTTTAGAGCCGCATGCAGGGAGAAAGGTTTATTGCAATACTTGCTCCACAGAAGAAGAGGCGCGGGCATGTTGTAAAGCATATAACTCTACTCACGAACCCGGGAGATTAAGCAAAAAAATGGAATACGAAAGAGTATAGGAGGTAATATGGGTTACACTCATTATTGGCGCAGAGAAAAAGAAATAGAGCAAAGTAAGTTCAATGATATACTCATTGACTTTAAGAAAGTCTTGCCGGAGATAGAGAAGGCCGGAGTTCAATTAGCTGATGGGCGTGGAGAGGAAACACCTATTTTTAACTCTGAAGAAATTATATTTAACGGCAAAGCAAAATGCGGACACAAAGTCGATGAAAGAATAATAATACCTTGGCCTACGAAGAACGCCGGCGGCGTAGCTAATAACTGGAAAGAAGACGCTAAAAAGGGAAATTGGTTTGCTGGAGCGGAGATAGAAAAAAGGGTCTGTAACGGCGATTGCAGTTATGAAACTTTTAGCTTCCCGCGAGTATTTAAGCCCGAAAGCTGGTCAAGGCCGGAAGAAGGATTATATTTTGAGTTTTGCAAGACCGCCTTTAGGCCCTATGATTTTGCTGTAATTGCTTTTTTAATTATAGCGAAACATCACCTACAAGAAAAAATCAAGGTATCAAGCGACGGAGAAGATCAACATTGGTTTGATGGAAAGATGCTCTGTCAAATGATATTAGGCTATGGTTTTGAGTACAGGATTGATAAAGACGGAGAACTGATATTAATAAAGGAGGCCACATGCAAGAAATAAAAGTAGGGGATAAATTAACAATCAAGGTTGAGGTAAGAAAAATTATCGAAGATAAAACCGGTAAGCACTACGATGTTTTTCCAGAAGGTTGTGAATCTTTTAGCAATACTATGATTGTTGAACCACAACATATTATTGAATAATCTCGAAACTGGGGCTAACCTGATAGAAACGCCCCAGTCTTATTGTTAATCAATAACTGATGAGAGAGGATATAATATGCAAGAAATACTGAAACTAAGTTTAAAGAAGGTCATTCTTAATTATCTTGGATTAAGATTTTCTAGACAAAGAGAACCGTTATCTTCATTCAAAGTTTTCGTAATCGTAAAAAAAGAGGTAGTAAGTAGAGCAAATGAAAGTTTCGTAATTCATGAATGGAAGGAGGTGATATAGATGCTGACAGTAGAAAGATTAAAGCGAATTGAACCCAGAACTATCTTTGCCACCGGGACATTTATTGACAATGACTTAGGGTTATTTATGACAGGTAGCGGTAAAGAACTGCGCTGGGTTGCGGTAAAAGGAAGCAACAATGATTGGTGTATTTACTGCCATTTTGCTACTATGAGTAAAGAATTTATCAGAACTGAGGGGGATAAGGTTTGCATGGAGCGTAACATTAGAATGTGCATGCCTTGCGATGATGAAGTATTTAAGAGATACCGATATTAAGGAGAACATATGATTGATATCGCTACATTAAAAGAAGAAGATATTGGCCGGTGGGTGTTATACGATATTGGATATAAAAGAGAGAAAGGCAGGATAAAATATTGGAACTCTATTTATATCTTCGTTGTTTTTAAATGCGATAGGTGAAGATTTTGAAATAGAATTCGAAGCGTAAAAGGGGGTGAACATGTTTATAGACGGTATTGCGTTAGGTATAGGTTTTGGCATAGGCCTGTTTATTATTGCCTGTGTCTTGGCAGCGTTAGTTTGGGCATTGGTAGTATATTTTATTTCAGGGAATGAAGTGCATCCATAAAAATAGGAGTTTTCATGGATAAATTTGACGAACAGGGGATGCTGTTTACCGTAGGCGTTGTTATTATTACTTCTATTATCTTATTTTATTTTTACATCAAATCTAAAAAGAAGGGAGGTTTACATGGCCGCGGAAAAGAAAGAAGAGATAGTAAAGAAATTGACTAAGAAATTCTATATGAGTATAACTAAGGACTGTATGGAATATGCGCCTAAGATCGAAGACGCATTTGAAATAAGAAAAGATATTATCAACAATCTTAAAAAAGTAATTGATAATTCTTAAAAGGAGGTGAAGCACAATGAAGAAAGTAATTGAACTCGAGCTCGAATACAGCGGAGAAACAAAGCAGTATCTTATCTTCAAGATAAAAAAAGCGCTAGCTCCGCCACCGTTATTTCCGGCAAAAATTTATTTGCTGAAAGATTTATTCAAAAAAGAAACTAAGAACATCATGTTAACCATTGAGGAAAAGGAGAATTAAAATGCAATTACAAACATTAAAAATAGACCAGATCGCCATAGGCGATAATATAAGGAAAGACATTACCAAAGACTCCGTAGCCAGTCTAATCGAATCGATTAAGGACAAAGGAATATTGCAGCCGTTATTAGTCAGGGTTAACGGTGGTAAGTTCGACCTGCTGGATGGCTATCGCAGGATCAACGCGGCCAAGTTTGCTGAATTAAAAGAAGTCCCGGCAATTATTATCGAAGCCGATAAAGCTGAGCGCGTTGAGTATCAGTTAGTGGCAAATTTGCAACGCAAGGACCTAAACGCAATTGACGAAGCCTTAGCTTATAAGGCATTAGGCGATGATTTTAAAGTAAAAGACATTATGGTAATCACCGGCCGGCCGGAATACAGGATCCGCAGGATATTAGCGCTGCTTACATTGTGCGAAGAAGTACGGAACATGATTAAGAATAATGAGGTTTCCGAAGATCATGGTTTCGTATTGACAAGGATATCCAGTCCGAAATTCCAAAAAGCCTTAGCCAATGACATCAAGAAATACCGGTATTCTCCAAGCCGCGCTGAAAACGAGTTAAGCCATTATTCCCAGCGACTTGAGACCGCTTGCTTTGATAAAACGCAATGCAAGGCCTGCACGTTTAACGGCAACCTGATGAAGGATCTTTTTGATAAAGAAAATTCGATGTCCGGACAATGCCTGAACGCCGATTGTTATTTCAAGAAAATCGCCGAGTTCCAAAAAGTAAAAGAAGCCGAAATAAAGAAGCAGGGGAAGAAAGTAATAGTGGTCAAGGAAGAGCCTTCTTATGGGACTAAGGAATATGAGGCAATGAAAGAACTGGTTGATTTTACCGGTTACGAAGCGCAGGGTTTTGACAAAGAACAATTCAATACCGAATGTACCAAGACCTGCCCGACCTTCGCGTTTATCATAGGTCCTGCCGGCCAGGTTAAACCGGTTTGCTTAAATGCTGATTGTTTCAAACGCGCCTTACGCAAAGCCAAAGCAACGGAAAGAAAAGGAACGGCTATGCCTAAGACAGGCGATCCTGAGAAAGACGCCTCTATTCAATACGAGGCCAGGCAGAAAGAAAACCGCGTTGATTTCTTTAAGCGTGATTTCTTCATTAAGGGCCTGAAAGAAAACGCTAAAGATATCCAACTTAACAGGATATTGCTGCATCAGTTATTCAGCTTGGAAAGCAGTAACGGCGAAACAATTTCAGAATTGCTCAAAGCAACTAAGAAGCAGCCGAATTACATGATGAGGAATTTTGAGCGCCTTAATGAATTAAACAACGCTAAACTGATTGAATTGATTAAAATCCTTATTCTTAGCCACCTAAACGGTTATTCTACAATTGAATTGCAAAAATTAGGCGAAGAAGCTGGTCTGGATTTAGCTAAGTTTATAATTACCAAAGAATACCTGGAGAAATTCTCTAAAGCAGGTTTGCATAAGTTAGCCAACGAATTGAAATTAAAAGTAGGCAGCCTAGTCTGGAAGGATAAGAAAGATGATATAATCAAAATCATGCTGGCTTCCGGTTGTAAAGGTAAAGTGCCTAAGGAGATGTTGAAATGAGTAAAAGTATTCTCAATAAAGTAATTCAAGCAAGATTTGAAGGTGAATTTTCGACTTTAAAAGTTGAAATTCATGGAACAGGAAAAGCAGTATCAAGAATCCATGATGCTATGCAAAAAGAAATTGATAGTATCGAAGAAGAAGATAGTAAAAAGTAAAGGAGGTTTAATGAAAATTTTCAGCGTTCTAAGTAAAGACTTATTCGATAAGAAGAAAAATCCTAAACTAAGTTTATCAGTAAAGGACATCTTAAAGAATAAAAAGATTAAGAAAAAGGAGATTAAATAATGTTAGTCATTCTTTGTGATGGATCAAGCAAAGGCAATCCAGGTCCTGCTTCCATCGGAGTTGTGGCTTGGGATAGATCCAGCAATCCGCGCTTGATTTATCCTAACTACCGTAACTCTGTAAATATTGGAGTGCGAACAAATATGGAAGCCGAATGGGAAGCAGTCTTAGCTTCTATGCGATATGCTATAACAGAGGATAACAACCAAGAAGTTTTTATCTTTTGCGATAGCCAAACTGTTGTAAAGCAGGCTAATGGTATTTGGAGAGTAAAACACGAAAATATAATACCGCTGTTTAAAACTTATTTAGCATTAAAAGAACTATTACCTAGGTTGTATATCAATTGGGTACCTAGGCAGTTAGTTTACCTAGCTGACAAAGCTGCGCAGAAAGAACAAATAAGAAATAAACTGAAAGGAGTAACAAAATGAAGTGTCCATTTTATAAGTGCGGATGTAAAAATGATATCCCAGAGTTCGATAACGCGGTAGAACATTTGGTTATAGTATTTAATCCTAACGGCCATACGCATATACACGGCCCTTTTGATAATAAATACGCTATAGCAAAGATGGCCGACGCGATGATTACGGAAATGCAGAAGAATGGTATTGACTATACTCCGCCAGTAAAACCTGACCATCAAGATTAAGAAAGGAGCAATAATAATGGTTAATAAAGTAAAGGAAAGGGATCGCAAGGTCGGCGTTATGGTAATGCTTAGCGCCAAAGAAATAGAATTCGTTGACAGGAAAGTTAAGAAGAATGATCCGGAGAAAAAATCCCGGTCGGCATTGATACAATTACTAATACGCAAATCAATGATTAGGCCGGAATTGTTTGATACCGGCTGGGAGGGGGCGTAACCGTTACGGGTGTTATACCGTTACACATAAAATAAAACTATTGACAAAAACAAGTTCGGTGATATAGTATTTATCGTCGAGCATGAGAGAATTAACCGGAGCATAATATTATGAAAATTATGGCCCTAAACAGAAACGGATCAATCATTCCGATTTATCCGGCTAATTCTCTCAATATTACTTGTTCTGTTTAGGGCCTGCTTTATTTTAAAAGGAATTATAATGTCTAAAGATAATGAAGATAAGAATAAAATTATTTCTACTACTGCTACAAACAAGACATTCGAATATCTAAAGGGTAATGTTAATTTAAAATTTATATTAAGAGTAGATATAAAAGATGATTTGAAGGATTTCTTAGATATATTAAAGAAATCATGCGAAGACTTAGAAAAAGAAATATTAAAATAAATAAGGAGTATTATGTTTGTTTATACTGACACCGATTTTGCAATCGTAAAATGCGAATTTAAGGAAAAAGAATTAGTAAAGGCAATAGGCGATTTTAAATTTGACAAAGTACACTCCACCTGGTTATTTCCGCTGCGTAAACTTGTTGACATCATTGATAACCTGAATATCGGTTATACTCCCGAAACAAAAATTATCTACGACCATCTAGTTCAAGAAAAACAGAAATATCATTCTCTAATTAATAAGGCAGATCGCATTAAGCAAGGCGAAGGCGAATGGGATATTTTAGATCAAAATAAAATATCCCTTTTGACTCAATGTTATCATCACCAAAAACAGGCGATCCTTTTAGGCACATTATTCGATTCCTATGCTTTCTTCATGGAAACCGGAACAGGTAAAACATTAGTCGCGATAAAATTAATTGATTTCTGGAAAGTGCCGGCAATGGTAATATGCCCGCTATCCACAATAGAAACGGTATGGAAGAAAGAAATCGAAAAATGGTCTAACTTAAATTCAGTTATACTATGGCAGAATTTAAAGGCCTTCGATTACGATTATAATGTTTACCTTATTAATTACGAACAATTTAAAATCCTATCCAGTAAAACCGATATAACAAAAAGAATACAATGCTTGATTATTGATGAAAGTTCTAAATTAAAAAATCCTAAATCCCAGATTACCAAGACCATACTTAAATATAAAAATTCAATTCCACATAGGCTATGCTTAACCGGAACTCCTGCTCCGAACAATTTGCTTGAATACCATAGCCAGATGTCTTTTATAAATTCCGATTTGCTTGGCGATAATTACTATCGCTTCCGCAACACCTTCTTTTATTCCTGCGGTTACGGCGGTTATTTATACCGGCCGATGAAAGGCGCCCAAGAAGCAATCATTGATAGGGTTAGCCGGCAGGCATTCAGTATCCGTAAAGATGACTGTTTGGACCTACCGGATCGCGTATATGAAACGCGCCTAGTTTATATGGATGATGTCCAGCAGAAGGCCTACGATATGATGAGGAAAGAAAACATATTGGAATTCGGCGATAGCGTAACCTTGGCCGCGAATGAACTGGCTAAAATTATGAAACTGCGCCAGGTTACTAGCGGTTTTACAATTAATAATAAAGGAATCCCGGTACTTATTTCAGATACTAAGATCAATGCGCTCAAGGACCTATTGGAAGAAATACCCGAAGACAAGCAAGTTATAATCTGGCTGAATTTTCATTTTGAAATCAACCGATTAAAGGAAGAATTTAAGGATACTGCTTGCACATTATACGGCGATATGCCCCAGAAAGAAAAAACAAAAAGCATAGAGGATTTCCAAATAGGAAAATACCGCATATTGCTAGCGCATCCTTTATCCGGCGGCCTAGGGCTTACTTTTGTCAACTGCTCATACATGATTTGGTTTTCACTTTCTTATTCTTCAGAACAACATTCACAGGCAAACGACAGAAATTATCGCATAGGACAAAAAAATAAATGCACTTATTTTTATCTTTTAACAAAGAATTCTATCGATGAAATAATATATAAAGTCTTAACACATAAGATCAATATTATGGAAGAATGTTTAAATTTACTAAAAGGCATAAATGTTTAATCAAAAAAAATATCTTAAAAAATATAGTAAGACATATCGTATAAAATTTAAAGATAAAATTCGTAAGAAACAACAAAAATATTATCTTAATAAGAAAAAAAGTATAAATAAAAGGAATAAAAAATACTGGAAGAAAAATAGGGACAAATTAATTTTAAATAAGAAAAAAGATCGTAATAGAGTTTTAAAAACTTGGGAAGGTTATCTCCCTAAAAAAACTAATTGTCCAATTTGTAAAAAAGAGATATTTTTTAATAAAAGAAATAAAAAAAATGCTATTCATTTTGACCATAAAGATAATAAAAAGATTTTAATTAAAGAAGGGCCTACTACTTGGTTAATGTCTCATGTAAGAAATTCTACTAATCAAAAAATCTGGAAATTATGTAAATTCGGGATGCTTTGTGGAAGATGCAATGGATATCTTCCTACCAAAAGCAGAAAACAATTTGTAATGAGAATAATTAAATATGTTTTCAATCTATAAGGTGCTGGATAAAAAAGCAGATTTAATGAACGCATGCCTAGACATGCTGAAAGGAAAAAATGCTGCCTGATTACAGAGATATAAGATCAAGAATTAAAGAAGAACCTATTTGGTATGATGATAACGGTGTACCTCGCTATGATAAATTCAGCCCTGATTTAGTCTCTAGTATTTATGCACAAGAAGCGCTTTTGGTGAAAATTAAGTGCCAAGATTGTCATAGTGTATTTTTTGTAGGCGTATGCTATTCGGATATGGAAAAAATATTCAATCGCCACGCGGCATCTTACGAAGAACATATTAAAGATTATTTAAATGCAAAAGATAAAAATAAGCGTTATTTTCCTTTCCATTATGGTGATCCACCGGCTCATGGATGTGTAGGGGACACAATGAACTGCGAGGATATTCAGATTATAGAATTTTGGAAAAAAGAAAAGTTTGTATGGAAACGAAAACCTGAATACGAAATAAAAGCAGAGGAAGAATAATGCCTGAGCGTAAATTATACCAGCAGTTCAAGGAAAAAATAAAGAAAGCAGATCCGAATTGCTTTTGGCATAAACTGCCTGATTTTGTTTTAGGCGGTATGCGCCCTTTCGATGGATTTTTAGTTATCCAAGGCATACCATTTGCGATTGAATTTAAATCTAAGGCCGGCAGTCTAAGTAAATATCAATCATTCCAACTTACTGATTTTAACAATGCCGGCGGCGAAGCGCTAGTCTATTGGGAAGAACAAGAATCTTTGGATAAATTTATTGAAAGGATATTTGAAAAAATAAAGGAGAGGAAAAAATGATAAGAACTGTAAAATCATATAAACAAACATCTGTTAATTGGGGGAAATCACAGGCACAGATTACAAAACTACTTGAACAACAGGGCATTCAAGATATTAGATTTACTTTCTTACAGAGCCAAAAAACACTTATATGCGAATTTAATTATCCTACGAAAGTAGAAAATAATAATGTAAATGTAGCAGTAAGAATTATACTGCCTATACCTAAAGATGATGAACAAGCAAGAAATCAGATTCATAGAGCTTTATTTTATTATCTTAAAACTAAATTTGAGGCACTTAACTTTGGATTAGTTGAATTTATGCAAGAATTTATGCCTCATATTTTAATTAACCAACCCTCAGGAAGAAAACAAACACTGTATCAAATTATCAGTCCACAGTATAAGGAAGGGTTAGTTTCCAGATCACAAGGCGAAATAAAAATGTTAGAAGATAAATAAGAAAGGATAGTTTAATGAAATTTAATTCAGTAAAAGAATTAAGTGATTTTATTGATAATCACTATAAAGAAAACGATATTAATTTAGTTATCTCAATGACTCCAAGAGAAATTTGGGAATTACTTATGGATAAAAATCTTAATGTTGCGTCAAAACTTTTTTTAGAGTTATCTAATTTACACGATAATTTAACTACATCAATATGGTATAGAGGAACTCAAATAGTCAGAATAGATAAAATTAAATTGAGTTAAAGAAAGGAGGTGTTTAAATGAAAATGTATGTTTTGCAGGCGAAGTTAGGAGATCAGATCACGACTCAGGCAATTCAAGCCAGGGATACTTTTAGCGCCAAGGTTTTAGCGGCACACAAGATTAACGCTAACCATGTTTCCGATAAGCGCTACGCTAAAGGTGAACTTACATTAAAGGATCCAGATGGTAAAGCCGTTTGGCATATACCAGAAGTTATCGAAGAAAAGAAAGGAGGCAAATAGAAATGGCTGAGAAAGGTTATTGCGTTAAATGCAAGGCGTCGAAAGAAATAAAGGACGCGCAGGAAGTAACGATGAAGAATGGCCGCAGGGCCATAAAAGGGAAGTGCCCGGACTGTAATACCGGGATGTTTAGAATTCTAGGGAAAGGAAAATAAAATGTCCGAAAAAACTGAACATGATTTGCTTCAGGCAGTCCTTGACGCTAGGCAGAAAGTAGCGGAATACGAAGGCTTTCTCGCTGACGCTAAAGAGGTGAAAACAAGTGCGGAAGCAGCTCTCATAGAGCATATGGATAACAAAGAATTAAAGTCATTTAAAAGTTCGACTTTAAATTGCACCGTTGTCCGAAAAGAATCGCTTTATGTCAGTATTGAAAAAGATAAAAAAGAAGAAGCATTTCGCTGGATCGAAGAAGATTGTGGAAGAGGCGATATGATTAAGCCTTCGATACACAACAAGACCCTTACTTCTTTTATCTCTGATTTACTGAAAAAAGGAGAAAAAATTCCGCAAGGAGTGTTTAACTATTTCTTTAAACCAGAATTAGCGATAATTCAAGCAAAGAAGGAGGGTTAACATGGAAGCGAAAGATAAAAAAGATTTAGCAAAAACAGGTGGGCCTTTACGCGTTTCCGGAAATAAAAATCTACCGGCCGGTTTTGACGCTGTTGAGGAAGGCGATATTAAGATGTCGCGGTTAGCAATAGGACAAGGATTATCGCCTGTTGTAATCGAAGGCAAAGCAAAGATGGGGGATATCTACCAAACTATTACCAATGAAGTCTTCGGAGAATCGGTTGAGTTCATTCCGTTATTCATGTTCAAGACCCGAGCTCAATTTGAAACCGAAAAAGGTTTAGTAATGATGTCCAGGGATAACGAAACCGTAACAATGGCCACCGCAGAATATGAGCAATATCTCGGTAAGCCGGTCGAGGAAGTTCCGGGATCTGCTTGGGTAGGCAAAGAGCCGCCGAAGTTCAGCGAAGTTTTCAATTTCCCTGTTCTTCTGGTTTCTCGTTTACTGCAATTCCCGATAGCATTGTCTTTAATGAAAACCGCTATAAAACCGGCCAAAGAATTCCTTTCGATGGCGCGGTATTCCGGTGAAGATATGTTCGCCCGCGTTTACACTATTAAATCGGAAATCGTTAAAGGCACAAAAGGAACTTACGCACTCCCTGTAATTGAATTTTCGCGTAGATGCAGCGATGAAGAATACGCAAGAGCCAAAGCGGTATTCGATAAACTTTACCGCCGTCAGAAAGATATAGAAGTAGAGTTAGAAGAAGATAAAACCGATTAACAATCCGCGAGGGTAGTGAAGCGGCCCATCACGCCAGTTACCGCATATAACTGGAGATCGCTGGTTCGAATCCAGCCCCTCGCTATAAATTATGTTCCCTAAGACAGGAATTTACCCTTCAGGTGGAAACGGAGCGTTCATACCGCTAGCGGCGCCTACCGAGCTGCCAATAAGCTCCTGTCGCGCCTCCTTTTGGCCTCGGAAGTTGTTTTCCAGTTTCTAGCTTCCGCTGTCTTGGGGAATATAATAAAGGAGTTTTTTAAAATGATTGATACTAAAGTAGCATTGTTAGAATTCATTGCTGATAATGCAGGGATCAATATAGACATAAAAGAAGATGATACTCTAAAAGAAGATTTGAGTTTCGATGAATTAGACATAGTAGAAATGGTAATGGCCTTAGAGGAAGAATTTAATATAGAAATAACGGATGAAGAATCGGAAAAATTTATTTCAATAAAGGATATAATAGATTATCTCGAAGACAAAAATATAATCTTAAATTAAGGAGATCAGCTATGACTGGTATCAGCACCTTCGTTAAGCTGTTCTCCGGCAGAAAAGATGTAGTTGGAATAAACCAGTTCTGCTTAAAAGAACCGCTTACTAAAGAAAAATATCAAAAGCATATAGATGGCGTTCAGCGCATAGGAGTTTATCCTATATACGATAGCAGCCTGACAAACTGGCTGGCCGTAGATTTAGATGAGGATAATTTTGAAAAGGCATTATCAATAAAACAAAAGGCGGAAAGCCTTAATTTAAAAGTATGGATGGAGCGTTCTAAAAGCAAAGGATACCATTTATGGACATTCTTTGATAAACCTATTTCCGCAGTAGAACCGCGGCTTGTGTTTGAAAGCATACTGGAAGAACTCGGGATCAAATGCGAAATCTTTCCAAAGCAAGATGAAGTAGCTGAAAACCAGTTCGGTAACTTTATCTTCCTGCCTCTGTTCGGAGGCGATACCAAGAACGGCCGTACTGTTTTTGTCGATGATAAGAATAATCCAATTATCGATAACATCAAGGACATCGATAAAATTAAAGTTACCAAATCCTACATCATTACTTCCCTGATATTCTTGAGAAAACTTGAACGCAAGAAAATAATCATTACTGAAACCACCGAAGAAAGAAAAACGCATGCCAAGGACCTACCCTGTATAGATAGAATAAAACAAGGCGTGGCTAAAGGCCACCGCGATAATTGCTGCTTCCGGTTAGTAATTAATTACAAAGAAAAAGGAATGGGGCAAACCGATATTGAAACCCTAATCAGTTCTTGGAATTTAAAGAATAAAGAACCGTTGCCGGTAAAGGACTTACTTAAAATAATAAATTCCGTATTTAAAGGCGGATATAAAAGTTTTGGTTGCGATGATCCGATAATCCAGAATTACTGCAATAAAGAAACCTGCCCACTCACTGATTCCCAAAGGCGCAAGGAACAAATCGAACAAGGTATTATCACTATGGTTTTTCGCGACAACGAAACTATGGTCTTCAGGAAAAAGAATTATGAGTATCGCTTGGCCGGGTTTGAATTTACCAAGAATAGTAAATTTAAAGTATCGCTAACATTATCTAAAGACGGAAAAATTCTCTATAAGGATCTGATAAAACTCGATATGGCCTCTAATCGGCAGCGTTTTGTCAAGGCGGCCGAAGATAATGAAATAGACGCCGACTTGATTAAACTCGATGATCTAATCAAAAAACAATTAGAAAAAGAAGAACATGATAAATTGACTGCGCCGAAGCAGCTTTATATCATGACTGAAGCTGAAAAGAACGAAACAATTAAATATTTAGAGAATACTCCTAATTTATTATATCGTGTTATTGATGTTACTAACCGCATGGGAGTAGTCGGCGAAGAAGTGGTAAGGTTAATGGTTTATTTATGTTACACTTCCCGGATCATGAAAGACCCATTATCTATTACGGTGAAAGGAGAATCTTCTAGTGGAAAATCATTCGCCTGTCAAAACGTGCAAAAACTTATTCCGGAAGAAGGATATCACTTTATTACTCGCGCTACTCAGAACGCTTTCTTTCATCTGCAGGAAGATGGGATGCAGCATAGGATTATCTACATCAATGAATTACCGGGCTCTGAAGGTGCAGATTATTCTATCCGTACCGCACAATCTGAAGGCGACCTGATTTTAATGATGCCGGTAAAAGATCCGGCCACAGGTGATATGGAAACTGTAACTAAGCGCGTCAAAGGCCCGGTAGGATTTTTAATCACTACCACTAAGGCTTCAATGTTTGATGAGAATGAAACCCGTAACTTCTCAATTTTTAGCGATGACTCTCCGCAATTAACCAGCGCTATCGGAAATATTACAATCCGCAAAGCCCAGGGCGAAGAATTTATCATTGAGGCTAAAGAACTGAATTTATGGAAAAATATACAACGCCTATTAAATCCTGATTTCAAAGTGATTATTCCTTACGCTAAGGAAGTATTTTCTGCCTTCCCTGATAAGCCGGTAAGGATCAGGCGCGACCGGGAACGCTTCCGAGTATTGATTGAGATTATCACGATACTGCATCAATTCCATAGAAAACAGGAAAAAACAAAAACCGAGAAAATACATCTAATGTCAACCTTAGCCGATTATTATGTCGCTAAAGTCGTGGCTGAGGCGATATTGACTTATACGATTTATGAGATAGGTCCTAGTGCCGAAGAATTATGGAAAGCAATCAAGGCCATGTCTGAAAACTGGAAACCGGATAATCCTACTGATGAAGAATCGGAATTTGAATTCAAGCACCGGGACCTGGCCGAATATATGGACTGGAAAGTCGAGAAAGTGAAGAAATGGATGTATGTCTTAGTGCATGCCGGCATGGTTGATTATGCGGAAAAAGGTTTCGGCGGTAAAGGCAAAGCCTCGGTATTCAAAATTTCTAAGCGCGGCCTAGAATGGTCTAGCGATAACTTGGGATTTCTGCCTGCAATAGAAACATTGATTGACAAATACCCATGTGATAAATCACAATTTTATAATCCGATTTCAGGGCATGCTGTTAACCCTAAACATGCGGAAGCGCCGGAAGGATTGCTTGAAGGAGCGAATAATGAGTAATGCAGAATTAAGAAAACAATTTATTAAAAATCAAAATAAAACAACTATTAAAATCCCCACCGAGGGGGAAAAAACGAAATCGGCCATAACGGATCGTGAATCGTATGTTTACCGCAGAAGATCAATGAAATTTGAGCAAAAACGGTATGGCCGGGTAAAATATCGAATTTCGTAACGGTTTGCGTAACGGTTATGTTTTTCGTTATATTGCAATGAGTTAAGTAAGTTATCCACAGGATATTAACAACCGTTATACTATGTGTCCAAAATATATAATAATTATTTTTTTGGGTTTTCATCAGTTTTAAGGGGATAAAATGATAAATTCATTAAAAAATATATTCTTTGCGCCTTTTCGAATATGGTATAACGGTTTCGTAACTCATTGAAATTACTATACATTCTTTGTGTTACGATATAATGTAACGGTATAACGGTATAAAATACAAACTTTGTTTATTTGCAATACTTTACAATAATTACTCCCGGAGGATCGATGTCTAACATTTCAGAATTTAAGGATATATACAAAAGGTTTGCTGATGCCTTGCGCTATATTACCACAAAGGAAGCAGAATTAAAAAAGGATCCGGAACGCTGGGCTAAAGTACAGAAGAATTTTATCGATAAATTCGAAAAACCAATGGATCAAGCATGGGAGGCGTTGCCAGTTGAGGACAAGGAACGTTTTGCTTCCCTATATTTATTCAGGAAAGCGCAGCAGGATGAAGAAGTAAAAAAAGTAATTAAAAAATTTAACGCAAAAATTGTTAAGGTAACTTCAAATGAAAAATAAAAAAAGAATAATATACGCAGCAGATTTGTTTTGTGGCGCCGGTGGCACATCGACCGGACTTTATAAGGCCTGCTTAGAACTCGGGTACGGTTTGGATTTATTAGCGATTAACCATTGGGATATCGCTATTGATACGCATTCTAAAAACCATCCTTATGCCAGGCATATATGCGAAAATCTGGACAATGTAAATCCGCGGAAAGTAGTATTGAATGGCAAATTAGATTTATTGATTGCTAGCCCGGAATGTACTCATCATTCAAACGCAAGAGGCGGAAAACCATGCTCGGATCAATCCCGGGCCTCCGCCTGGCATATCCTGCGATGGGCTGAAGCATTACAAATCCAGAACATATTGATTGAGAATGTCAGGGAATTCAAGAACTGGGGGCCTTTAGGAAGTAATTTTCTGCCGTTAAAAAAACGTAAAGGAGAAACATTCCAAGCATTCTTAGCCGCATTGACTTCTTTAGGATATAAATTAGATTATCGTGTATTAAATGCCGCTTACTATGGCGATCCCACTACGCGAGAAAGGTTATTCATCATTGCTAGGCGCGGCCGCAAACCTATCCATTGGCCGCAACCTACTCATACTCCTGAAGGCAGCAAAGAATTATTCGGTAAAACTAAAAAATGGCATACCGCAAGAGAAATAATCGATTGGAGTATCCCCGGAAATAGCATTTTTAAACGCAAGCATCCGTTGTCTCCGAATACAATGCGAAGGATAATGGCCGGGCTGCAGAAATTTTCCGGGAAAGAACTCGAGCCATTCTTAGTTATGTTATACAAGTCAAATGATGCGCGTTCAGTAAACAGGCCTATGCCTACCGTAACAGCTAAAGGAAATCATATCGGTGTTTGCGAGCCGTTTATCGTTCAATTTAACCGCAATTCAAAACCGGTATCGGTAAAAGAACCATTGCCGGCGCAGACTACAAAAGAACATTTCGGTGTTTGTCAGCCATACTTGATAGAATATTATGGTAATGGTAAAGCTCATTCAATAAATAAACCATTGCATACAGTTACCACTAAAGAAAGATTCGCCATACTCGAACCATTCATCGTACCTAATTTTGGCGAGAAGAAAGGACAGAAACCAAGATGCCATAGTATCAATAAACCCTTGCCGGCAGTAACAAGCCATGGCGCAGGCGCTTTGATACAGCCGTTTATTTTAGGTTTATCTCAAACAGGATCAAATTCAGCGCGCGTTAGGTCGGTTGACGAACCAATGCCAACGGTTATGACGGCCGAAGATTACGCGTTATGCGAACCTTTCGTATTAGGACAGCAAAGTTGCTCAGCTCCCCGGTCAGTAGATAAACCTATTCCTACTATTGCCGGCGCCGGCGCAATATCATTAATACAACCAAGAATCAAAGATAAGATGCTTGATATAAATTTTAGGATGCTGCAACCGCATGAATTAGCCAGGGCGATGTCATTCTCGGATAAGTATGAATTTGCAGGCAACCGGGAAGCAAAAGTAAAACAGATCGGAAACGCCGTTCCGGTATTATTGGCTAAAGCATTATGCAAATGCCTGCTGGAAGATTAAAATGCAAATCTTGATTTGGCTACTTACCGTAATCTCTTTAATCGGCGTAGTTCTTAACATTCATCATAGGAAAGAATGTTTCTATTTATGGATACTGACTAACGGCGCCTGGGCCTGGCATAATTTAATAATCAAAGAATATCAACAGAGTTTCCTATTCTTAATTTATTTTATGTTAGCTATATACGGAGTTATAAAATGGAAAAAAGATTAATCAATAAAATATACCATACCGATTGCCGTAATTTCATGTCCGCTATGCCGGCGGCCAGCATTGACTGCTGTTTTACTTCGCCTCCGTATTATGCCTTACGCGATTATAAATTAAAACCGCAATTATGGGATAGTGGCCTTTGGTGCGGGTCGCTTGGGATGGAGAAAGATTTCAATTTATACATAAAGCATCTATGCGACGTTTTCGATTGCTTAAAAAAACCGTTAAAAGAATCCGGGACCTTATGGGTGAATATAGGCGATACCTATAATAATTATACTCCCGGAACTCGGGATTCTAAACGCTGGCCAAAGCAATCTAGGAATGACCATAGATGCGATAAACCTATAATCAGATACCCAAGAAAATCAATGTTCCTTATCCCTGAAAGATTTGTTATCGAAATGGTAAGTCGGGGCTGGATATCCAGGAATAAAATTATTTGGCATAAACCGAATGTAATGCCAAGCTCGCAAAAAGACAGGTTTACCGTCGATTATGAAGAATTATTTCTGTTCGTAAAATCCAGGCATTATTATTTCAAGCAGCAATACGAACCACAGAAAGAATCATCTATCATTAGGTCTAATTATTATTTCGGCGGAGTTCCGGGATCTGCTTATCCTGACGAAAAAAGAATAAAACCTTACCCCGATAAATGGAAACCTAATTTAAAAGGAAGGATTAAACGGTGCGTATGGACAATTTCGGCTAGGCCTTTTAAGGGAAATCATTTCGCTAAATTCCCGGAAGAACTGGTAAGGATTCCTATTCTTTCCGGTTGTCCCCCGCGTGGCCTTGTTTATGATCCGTTTTGTGGTACTGGAACTACCTGCGCCGTAGCTAAAGAATTAGGCCGAAATTATATCGGCAATGACTTGAAAAAAGAATATGTTGATATGGCTAAAGAAAGAATGAAATGAAAATTCTCCTAATCGATATTGACAGCAAGATTCCTAATTTAGCATTAGCTAAAATAAAGAAATACCACCAAGACCGCGGAGATACTGTTTATCAAAAAGAACCCGGCGCACTTTGGTTTGCCAATAAAATTTATGTATCCTGCATATTCGAACAGAATAAAGCAAAAGCAGAATATTATAAATCTTTCGGGGCGGAAATCGGTGGTAGTGGTTATGATATTTATAAAAAGCTGCCTTCCGAAATTGAAAATATAAAACCGCGTATTAATTTAGGTTTTACTACTCGAGGCTGTATTCGTAAATGTGAGTTCTGCATTGTGCCGAAAAAAGAAGGCCTGATACATCAGGTAGGCGATATATATGATATTTGGGATGGTAAAAGTAAAGACATAATTTTATTGGACAATAATATATTGGCCGCGCCGAAGCATTTCAAACTGATCTGTTCTCAATTAAGGAAAGAAAAATTAAGAGTAGATTTTAACCAAGGCCTTGACTGCAGATTATTGACGCAGGATGTTGTCAATGAATTAAAATCTATTTCGCATATTGAATATCGTTTTGCTTTTGATCATCCGTCTTATTTCCCGGTAGTAAAAAAAGCAATTGATTTATTAAAGAAGAATAGAATAAATAGATGCAACTGGTATGTTCTGGTAGGTTTTAATACTACGTTTAAAGAAGACCTGGATCGCCTTATTTATTTACGCTCACGTAAACAAAACGCTTATGTGCAAAGATATAAGACATGTTATACTGAACAAAAATATATTTTATTGGCCAGATGGGTAAATCAGCATGCTATTTTCTATACACATACTTGGAATGAATTTTTAGATAAAGACAGGAATTATCATACAAACAGTAAAAAGAAAGGCTACAATGATTACTATTATCCTCTTAGGCGGCGCGGAAGTTTGGATCGATCTTGAACTAGACAAGGGTAGATGTAAGGCCTGCCACAAAACGATTTATTGGGCTTCTACTTCTAACGGCAAGAAAATGCCGATATGCCAGGACTTGAATGGTAAATGGATCTCGCATTTCGCTGATTGTCCTAAGTCCGAGAAATTCAGAAGAAAGACTGATTATATTCCTAATACTAATGGCATAGAATCATTAGGTAAATTTGATGAAAGGAGATTGCCGAAATTATGAAATTAAAACTAAGGTGTGTGCTTTGTAAGGATCAACATGCTGCCGATAGCAAGCATTTTCCATTAGAATTGCGCGATAAGAAAGATCATTCTATCAAAGGACACATATGCCGGAAATGCGTGAAAAAACAGGTAAAACTGGAAAACAGAGAAAAACAGATTGACACCACTAAGAAAATATAGTAACATTGTTACTAACAATGTTAGTAGCAAGTTTGCCATAGGAGGCCATATGGAAGTAAAGAACAACGCTCAAAAACTTTATCGACGAGGAATTTCTAAGTATGAAATCGCTAAGAAAACAGGCGTTTCTTGGAATACTGTTCATTTTTGGGTGCTTGGAATTTATGATCCCAAACCAGAACATAATAAGAAATTAAAAGGATTATTGGATGCCTAGATATATTTGTAATGGATGTAAAAGTTATTTTTTTGCTGATGAAGAAAAAGAAGATTTTACAATCGGAGAACAGTTTTTCTGTTCTTATTGTTATCCAAAAGTAAGAATATGTGGGGTATGCGGGAAATTAAAAGTATTTAAAAGAGAAATTAAAACTGCGATAGGAATTTGTGATAAATGTAAAAAAACTACTCAATCATTTCCTAACGCTTGGTTAACATTAAGATTTATTACGTTTAAAAGAGATGAGTTTAAATGTAGATATTGTGGAAGAAGTCCATTACAAGATAAAGAAGTAAAATTACATTGCGAACATATAACTCCTAAAGTTAAAGGAGGACAAAACATATTAGATAATTTAGTTACTTCTTGCGGTGAATGCAATATAGGCAAGTTGGATGTCTTATTAGAACAATACCAAATTGATTTAATTAAAAATAGAAAATAAAAAAATGCCCTAGACCGCCTAAAAACGCAATCTAGGGCATTTTTCGTGATCCCGGGTGCTGCTTAAAATTCGAATCGTAATCCTGCCCTCAAATATGGGCTCATGTCTTCTGATTTCTTCTGTTCTACCCCGCCTTCAATAAACGGAATGAAGAAGCGTTGCCTGGCCTGATTGATAATTGCCGTTCCGCCTTTACCTATGGTTACATGCGTTTTATTTGGGGAAAAAGCGCGATAAAGAATAAAGGCAAAAGCTAATATAAGCAACCCACGCCAGGAATGACCTAGCGTATGCAGCCAGGATTCTTTATCTCCGATTATCCCTTTTTTTAATTTAGCAATTATCTCAGCCACGTTATTTTCCTTTTCTTTTTTTATACGCGCCGATGAAATAAATCAACGCGCCGGCGCCTAAAACAATTAACGCAGGCTTATTATCCAGAAGCAGGTCCATGGCCTGAAATAATATATAGATAGCCGCTAGGCCGCCTACGGTTATTCCTATGTACATTAATTTTGAACTTAGTTTCATGTCTGTTCTCCTTTCTCTTGAATTATCTCGAGCTCAAGTTTCCTAAGCATAAGATCGAGTTCTGCTTGATCCACTCTATCCCGGGAATCAATCATTTTTTGTAGCTTCCAGCGAAGCGAAGGTTTTTCAAGTAACTGTAAAAACACTTCTTCGAATATTTCCAGCTGAACATCGGTATTGATGTTGATTATATTTTTCATTTTAATTTTTAACATAGTATTTTTTATTTTTAATTTGCTTTAATATAGCCAAGAACAGTGATTGCCGTAGTACTACCAGCACTCCAGTTTTCTCTGGATAACCATTCAATAATACCGGCAGCGTCAGTTTCAATACAGATATATCCGGTTTCGCCGTTATTTACCCTCAATGTAGTAGTTCCCCAATAGGTTTGTGAACTTAATGCGCCAGAACCATTGGGTCTAAATGCATAAGTTTGAGGATCAGTATGGTTATTAGCAACCTTTAAAAATACTAAAGCATATTTGCTTCCCACTATAGAAGATAAATCAAGATCAGAAAAACTATTTGATGTTCCACCGCTATAAGCCTGAGTTCCTGAATGCGTCCAAACTCCTGGAAGGTTTGTTAACTGGCTTCCATCAACCGGAGGAAGTTTTGACGAAGCATCCAAGAATACAGGCCCGCTGGCCGCGTTATTAGCAACAGTTGTGGCCAGGCCACCTTGCGCTCTTGGAAGTGTGCCTGTAAGATATGATACATTTAATTTTCCGTCAGCCCCTAATATAACAACACCGTTAGCAGCATTAGCTGCCGATGTAGCGCCGGTACCTCCGTTACCAGTAGGTAAAGTCCCGCTGACCGCTGTTGTTAACACTATTTGTTTACCGCCAACACCGCCGGTATGACCATGGCCGGAGCCAGCGAACAGTATTTTACTTTCTTCGATAGCTGCTGATGCCGATACTTTAGCGTTAGTAATCAAAAGCGCTACGTCAGTGCCTAAAGCCAAAGCATCCCAATTAGCCCGGCATTCTCCGGGGAAGTTTACAAGTAATCCGTCATCGGTCGGTTTTGCTGCATTCCAGGCCATTATTAACCCTCCTTACCGGACATTATATTCTTCAAAGCACTCTTAGCGTATTGCTGTATAATTTTGGTCATGTTATGGATAGGCACGTTATGATCCCTTAATTCATCCATCCAGCAATCGCTATGAAAAACCATATTTTTGGTAAAATTTTCCGCGTGTTCCGGGCATTTAAACAATGGCGGAGTTTGCGCGAAGTATTTTTGCAATATAATAGCAGGCTGCACTACCACGAAAGCCGCATCCTGGATATCCTTTTGGCATCTATTGCAAAGCGGAAACTTAACTGCATTAGGTTTATTTTCTTTAGCTTTTTTCTTAGCCATTTTACTTCTCCTTTTCTTTTACAGAATCTACTGCATTTTTTAAGATTGTGGATATTATAGGAACGCTGATTTTAGATTTTACAGAAATCGTATTGAATTTATTATCGACCTCTCCGGTTTCGTTATCCTTTATTTTATAAACCAATATAGCCTCAGTATAATTCCCTTTTGAATCAATTTCAATGATTAATTTTTGCGGCTTAATCGTTTTAGCCATATATCCTCCTTATATTCCATGCGCGTGATAGGAAAAATTACCTACCACCGCAGTCCCGTCTAACTTATATAATTTTACCGTAAACCCGGTTGTTGTCGGCGCTACGCTGAATTTATGAACATAACCATCGCCGTCTAAAATATCTATGTTTACCGAAGGCGCTTCGTGGAATGTTTTAGTGAAAGTAATGGCGCAACCGTCAGCGGCGTTAGTAACTTCTCCGGTATCTTTTTCATCGATATCCGGAAGATCTACATCTATAGTTAAATTTGTAACAGCTAAACTAGTATCGACGGAATCTCTCGTTACCGTCATTTTGATCTGAAACCACCGGCAGTTATAATCCGCGGTGATCCAATCTTCCCAATCAGTCCAGGTATCAACTAAAGGATCTGCGCCTTCGGTAGAAGTTCTAATTTTAAATGATAACGCTCCGGGTACTTCATCCCCGGAAAATCTCAATGTAGTGCTATCGTCAAAAGCCCGTCCTGCTTCTGAATTCCAGGCCAATGCGGAGGCGATTGTGGCCAGTGATTCTATCATTATCCTGGCGTCGCAAATATAACCGATCCCTTTTACCGCAGTAATGTAGGTTCCGGTTAATTTGCCTGCGGATAATATTAAATTATTTCCGCTTATTTCGGTATCTGTTTTAGTGCCGTTCCAGGCCGGGTCTTCTTCAAATGTTTTAATTATATTTTGGAACGGTATATTTGCTACTGTAATCAATGCTTCTAAAGCATTTACGGAATAATTATCAGAATTATCTATGGCCTTAATCCAGTATGCCTGATCTGTGCCTAATTTTATATCTCTTAATGTTGCTTCAACGCCGGGTAAATTAGTGCCGACAACATCTGCGGATATCCAGTCAGCGCCTTTTCTGATTTCATATCTTTTTACATCAACATCGGTTACTTTACCCCATCTGCAGACAATTGAATCCCTGTATTTTCTTACGATAAAACTTGTTACATTTGAAGGCGGATCATCCTTTCCTATCAATTTTATTACTGAAGATACAGTTCCGTCAGAAATTATAGAATTGATTGATTGCGTTTTTATCTTAACATAATATTCTTTGTCTATTTCAAGGTTAAGATTTATCCTGTATTCAGTATCGCCGACATTAGCTGTGCCTACAGAAATATAATCTCCTGCGCCTTTCTTTAATTCTATGATATATCCATTTAGTAATTCTTTTTTGGTGGCCGGGGCTACCCAAGTTACATCGATATGCGCGATATGCGTTCCGTCTGCGTTTCTCCAGCCTATTTCTTCCAAGACTATATTCGTAACATCAGTAACCGGCGCAAAAGGGTTAGGAGGCGATCCATAATTCCAGTCATCGAAAGTAGAACCATGCCTATCGGCTAGTATAGAAGAATTATAAGCCTGTAATGTAAATTTAGCCTTACCGAAATCTAATTCCGTTGTTTCGATGATCCGGAAAGCTGCTGCAGTCCAATTCGGCCTTGAATGCGTTACCGAAACTACATCAAACGGCTCGCAATGCATGGCCGACATATTGCATTCAAATTCACACCATATATCGGCTAACTTTCCTTCATACAGGAATTTATTGGCTAACCTGGAGGCCTGCGATTGTCTGATTATTCCGTAACATTCTATTTTATCCTCTATCGCGCCGCGGATATCTTGATCTAGCTCGTCTTCCGCCCAAGCTACGCGCTTAGAATTACTTGATTCTAGTGCGGAAATCCATTCAACACCTACTTTATTCGGCATAGCATCTGTCTTTCCATAACCGTAAATAAATGTACCCTTGGTTATATTATCTTCGGTAAAGGCCATGACAGCGGTTTCGCCTGATTTTTCAAACGCTATTTTATAAAGGCATCCGCTCCTTATAATCTTGGCGTTGCAGGTAACGAGTAATTTATCCAGATTATCCAGCGCGGAATGCTTGGTGTCAATAGCAATATCTAATTCATACCTTGCTTCTGTTCCACCGGCGCCGTTATCAACCAGTTCAGCGCAATGAGTAAAAAAATCACCGAAAGTTATAGGATCGATAAATTCTTCCGGAACACCGCAACCCCCTAAAACCCGGCTTAATAACATATAATCCCTGATTATTGCAGCCGGATTTTTAGAAGTTATTAAAGCATTAGTAGCCCAACTGCTTGTGCCTACATTCCACGTTTGTATTTTTCTTCCTATTGCTTCTGAAGTTATTACAGGATTGCTGCCTACTTTTTCTCCCCTCGTCATCGTAACCGCAATATAGGCTACATCACGCAACCCTTTGACAATACCTGAGCCCCTGGAATCTACTGCTTGGGAAGATGTCCCTAAATAAGCTGTATAACTGCATCCATCCAATCCAGCGATATCCTGGTCATCTAGTTTTACATTGCTAATGCTGGTTATTTCTCCTATACAAATGCCAAGGAATCTATGTACTGTTTCACCAGGGTCTGACTGCCATAATAAATTACCTCCCATGATAATAGGCCCGCCGTACAATATCGGCACAATACCTTCGTTAGAAAACGTATTATCTATTACCGGTGTGGTATATTTAGAACCTTCTATGTTTAATTTATCTGCCTGCTGAGCGGCTCTAACAGAAGAATAAATAGCGAAACCGATAGTAGCCACTATCGCTACTTTTATTACCAGTACTGTTGCGGCAAAAGCAAATATACTACCGCCGAAAAATGTCGTAGATATAGCTATTCCTATTGAAATAGGCTCTGCGTAAACCTGATTATTTACGCCTAGGATAAAAAAGAATATAAATAATAAAAGTTTAAACATTCGGCCTGTATCCTATTAAAAATAAATCTTCTAAATACCTGATTTTGGTTAGGCACGATCCTACAACAATGTCCATATGCAAGGCCTGCTTATCATTTATGCAGACTGCCAGCGCGCCTATGCCATTTATTGTTTTTAATAATAATAAATCCCCTTCTTTTAAATCTTTAAATTCAACCGGGATTGAAAATTCAGATATAACTTTCATCATGCGTTGAATATCGCGTTTCTTATTCCTGAATAATACCCGGCCGTTATCCGTAAAAGGTCCTTCTATTTTTTTAACATAATAATAATATAACCATACAATGCCCCGGCAGTCGCAGCCGTCAAAAGACCGGCCATTCAGTTTAAAGGGAATTCCGATAAGCTTATTTTTATCGAATTCTACGCCGTCGTCAGGAAGCCTTATTATGTTTTCCATTATTTTGTCAAAGGTATAGTGTGGAATCCATGATAATTGATATTATTATTATAGGTATCTTCGCACATGGCTAAAGTCTTATCGCACCCTCTGAAGATATTAAATGTATCTCCGACCACAACAGCGTTATCTAAAGGATAATCAAAAGTGGATTTATTGGTAGCTAAATCAAAATCTACTATCTTCCTTGAAACTCCATTATTTAACCCCGATGTAAAAATAGCATATCCCCAGTTCCAGTAATCATTGGCTTGCGTAAGATTAACAGTATCGATTAAAGTAGATGCAGTTCCGCCTGTAGCAGTACCGGAAACTTTATTGGCTGGAAGCGATTTATTTATCTGACAGTAAGCATCGCCAAACCTGGCGTGGCATTCTATCTGGTAAGGCCAGCCAGTTTCAAAACTCAGCGATCCTATCTTTGGCGTAGCTGTAGCATCCATTGTTTTCTGAGGAAAACTTATGTTCTGGATAAATCCGTCAAAAACTATTTTAGTGTCTAAGTAAGAGGATATATGATCCCTGAAGATTAGCCTGCAGACAACCCTTCTATTGCGGAAGTTTTTAGATGCAGCGTAGGCTGACATAGCCTTATTAATATTACAAACCCGGAAAGTTACCTGTTCTATTTCTCCGCTGGCCGTTTTCTTGATTGCCGTTCTTTGGACTCCAAGGGGGATATAATTTGTTGCAGTATGGCCAAAATAAGAGAAAAAAGCTGTAGTCCGGTAGAAGTTTATGAAATGCAAGGTATCCGAATCTTCTGTGTCCTGGGAACCTAAATAAATATCATAAATTTCTACCGGCTTATGCTGTATCTGATTCTTTATAGCTATTAATGTAGCTGATAAATCATACATTTTTATGCGCTAAAGCTGCTTGAGCTGCTGGAATTAGAAGAACTACTCATACTGCTCGAACTACTTGAACTACTTGAACTCGAAGATCTGCTCGAAGAACTGGAACTGCTCGATCTGCTCGAAGAACTGGAACTGCTTGAACTAGATGAACTGCTGGAACTGCTTGAACTAGATGAACTGCTGGAACTGCTTGATTGGCTAGAACTGCTTGAACTTATTGAACTGCTTGAGAAACTTGAACTCGACGAACTGCTGGAACTACTCGATAATGAAGAACTACTTGAAGAACTCGAACTGCTTGAACTAGATGAACTGCTGGAACTGCTTGATTGGCTCGAACTGCTTGAACTAGACGAACTACTCGATTGGCTCGAACTGCTTGAAGAACTTGAACTGCTTGAAGAACTTGAATGTCCGTCTATAGGAACATAAGTTGTCCACCTATCTTCTATCAAAGATATTCCTGTATGCAATAATTGATAGGAAGCTAATTGCCGGCTTAATTGATCTTCTGCAAAACACATACGCATATAATATTCATAACTAACTAGTATTGCGCCGGCTACAGGCGCGGTATTAAAATCTATATAAGATATTTCATTAACGAAATCATTAGTTAATACGTAATTGGTAGTGGCAACTCCGCCTACAGTACAAGAATGATTAGCGGCCGTATCTACAGGAAAATTAAATAAGATAAACCTAGTGGTAGAATTATTCGCGTCTCCGATAGGCTCATCAGTAGTAGCATATTCAGTAAGGACCTTAATTAAAAAATAATCATACATTCCTTTGCGGGAAATATAAAAATTCCAGATTAAATCCATGGCCGCCTTGGTCAGGAAACGACAGGTAAGTTTATAACCCCTTAGGCCATCCTCCCAGAGCGCATCCCTATACTTCTTGCCATTTTCTGATTCAGTAACATTCGTATTGAAAGCAATACTTTCTTCTAATCCGAATTCAGGAGTTAATGTAAGTATATGTTCATAACTCAATTTAATTCTCCTTTAAATAGTATATTTTTGGTTTGCTTTCCTTAATATTCCATTCCCTCTAACGCTAGCAGCCGAAGCGCTGCTGTAAATATCGCCATGCTGCTCTAATCTATCCCTAAATGATTTTACATCAATGGCCTGGATATAATAATTATTGACTACACCGCCACCCGCAACATCTTCTCCCCGGTTTAATTTATTTAGATTATCTACGCCTAAGGATCGCATGCCTTTTTGGTTTACTACTCCTTCGCCTTTTAATAATGTAGCGTTTACTTCTCCGCCGTCATGAAATTTTCTTCGGCCATAACCGAAATTATCCAATGGCGACATTAGCAGGCCGCCTGTATGGGCGAAGCCTCCGCCGAAACCTAGGAATGAACCAAGTCCGATCTTGATTAAGGCAGCGTTTACCGCAATTTGTAATATAGTTTTAAGCATTAAATCGCCGAAGGCGTTAACTACATCCATCAACCCTTCGAATTCACCCTTGATTATTTTAAAAAATCCGTCAACCATGGAATCACGCATTCCGGTTACTGCAGATTCCATAAATGTACGCATGGCGTTAAATTGATTTCCGGCTGCATTTTGGAATTTATCCAAATCCGCTACCAGCCCTTTGACATCTGTTTTCATCGCTTCGATAGCTGCGCTGGCACCTTCTTGGATCTTATTGTATAACTCGATGGCGCTAGTACCCATATTAAGCAGGAATTTATTTTCTTCATTAATATCGGCTATTATCTGTTTCTTCGCGCCGCTAAAGCCCTGCTGGAATGATTCAATTTCATCACCCATTCTTATCAGGTTTTCGCGTATGCCTTTTGTGGCTGGAATTACTGATAATAACGCTATAATTAAAGCATCCACGGCCAATAATACTTTGGCTATAAATTCCGCTATACCCATAATGATTACATCAATGACCCTAGCGAGTTGTAGAACAGCCGCAATTGTTCCTTTAAGAATAGTCCATACACCTATCAGGGTAGCCAAAATTACTTTCCATGTTTGAGCAAAATTATCGGTATTCTTTTGGCTTTCCTGCAATGACTTATTTTGCCTATTTATTTCTTCCGTCATTAATTTGATAACCGCGACAAAATAAGGGGATTTAATAATTATATTTCCTATACTTTCTTTAAAATCACTCATTGTAGCGCTTAATATTTTCATCTGTCCGCTAAACGTGGTGGACATTGCTACCGCCGCGCCGCTTACTGATTTATCTATAGCTTTTAATATGCTATCAAAATCTTTAGTTTTTTTGGTTGTTTCGTCCATTGTGATACCTAAATATTGCAGACGCGAAGCATTCGAGGAAAATGCTGAGCCTACTGCTTTGGCTACAGAAGCTAAGTTCATTTCTTCACCGCTTCTGGACCTGACCAAGGCGGTCATATCAACTAATAATGGAAGTAACCTTCTGATTTGATTTTCATTTAATTTAAACGTAGCTAATATAGATGACGCAGAAATTAATTCATTATCGCTAGCCCCGGTTAACGCCTGTAAAGCATTAGCCTGTTCAATTATTGCTTTGGCGCCTTCTTTCGATCCTGCTCCGGTAGCCGCAAAAGCAGCGGCTAATCTGCGTTCAGAATCTTCTTGTTCTATGGCAGCTGAAACCGAAGATTTAATAGTGCTGATTAGCGGCCGCAGCGCAAACATCCACACAAGAATCATATTACGGATAGAACCGATTTTACCGGCCAAGGCGCCTATTTCCTGGCCAAGATAGCGGCTATGCCGGCCAGTTTCATCCATCTTCTGACCCATTTTGTCTATGTCAACAGCAGCCCCGCCGCCTTCTTTCTTTACGGTAAGGCCGAGTTTCTTCATAGAAGCAATTTGATCCTCGGTAGCTTTTACGAATTTACCGGTGGCGTCATCCTTAAATGTAAGAAAAACCTTAAAATTTTGTTCGCCTGGCATGTTTATACCCTATATTTTTGTTTCATTAAATTGTCTATTTCCGCCGATTCTAATATATCGAATATATCCAGCAACTTTGCCGGCTGTTCTGAGATACCGCCGCGAAACGGAAGATGTCCTTTTTTATAAAACTCATAGTACCGGATATATTCTTTTATCTCTGGCGGTAGAATTTTTGCAACGCATCTATCCGCCGGCTTCCCATCTATTAAATATGGCTGTACTGGTTTGCCGAAACATCCGCGGAACTTCTTCTGATGTTCGTTGCAATTATGGCAATCAAGGCCTAATGTAGCAACCTCGACTGCCAGTTTTAGTTTTTTGATAATTCTCCGCTAACCTGATTTTCTCCCCAGATTACATTAGCTAATTCCGAGATTGCGTATAACGGAATCATCTTTAAGAGTTCATCTGGGATCACATCGATTTCGGCATTAAATACTTTTTCCTTAATGGTTTTAAATTCAACCGGTTTACCGTCGAGAGAAAAATTCTTAAAACCTTTCAGTCCGTATTTAACTATAGAAAAATTATTCAAAGCCAAATCAATTTCTCCCTGGACATAAATAGGCTGGTTATCTTTTATTTCTATCTTTCCATAACTGGAAACAATCTTTGCCTTAGTGATAGAATCTATGGCGCCTATCAACCATATCGTCGGATTTTTTTTATCATTCTGCAATACGTACTCTTTTATCTGCCCTACGGCAATCGGATCTACCATAACACACCTCCATTTTAATACTTCAGGTTAATAAATTTTTTAGCAGCTTTCTGCGTTTTTTCAGATAGCCATCTTTCCATCCTTGCGCTAGCCCAATTGTAGGTTTGCTCCGAGAAACCTAAAAAGCTTCTTATTACCGGGGCTAATTGCTGATGAATCAATCCTACCAGGTCCCGGCGCGGGTTTCCACGAGGAATAATCCCTACTGAAAAAAGATTTTTACCTTCCTGATAAACATGTATGGCCCTGTACATAATTCCTTTACGATATAGAGCCATACGAGGATTCTCACTTCCTTCCCTTATTTTATCTTGAATAGTTTTTTTAGAGAGCCTTTTATATGCCGATCCGTCTAAATTAGTCTGATTGCGGATGTTCTTTTGAGATTCATTGACTATTTTATTAGCGATCTGTTCTAATGGAATACTAGCATCCGTAAAATCAGGAATTTCTAGATCCATTTGAATTTCACAGGAAAATTCGCTAGGCATATAATGCTCCTATCTATTTTTAGGCGCTTTGAGAACTAGAACTCGATGAAGAACTCATACTGGAACTAGAACTCGAGCTCGAAGAACTTGAGGAAGCCCCTAATGTTATAGTCATTTCATCGTTACCTGCGTCAGAATTCTTGCAAATCTCACAGGTGGCGTTCATTATTCTTATTCCGCCTCGATCTCCTTCCTTAAGTCCGGTATATCTGACTGCCGGCAGAGAAAATTCTATGGAGTTGCCATTTGAATCATTGACTATGATTGATACGGCCATAGTTGCCCGGGACATAATCTTAGAATAAAAATCATGGTCGGTAGTCGCGACTAATTCAGGATCAAAGGTTAATACCGGATTCCTACCGGTAATTTTGGCATAATCAATGCCTGAGGCGTCTTGTGGTTTAGGCGAAATTACTATTTCATTCTGCATATCTATTTCGCAAGCATCCAGCACTAACGCGTCGCCGTCAATCATGACTGTAGCTCCCATAAATACAAAAGGTACCTGAGTCGGATATGTCGGACTCAACATTGATTGGTCGCTATGTTCTGAATATTTTCCCTGCATGGCAAATTCGCAGAATATAGGTTCGCCTACTTTAAACTGGAATTTTACGTTGCCGGCGCAACCCAGCATTGTTTTTCTAAAACCATCTTCATATTTAGCGATAGTGCATGTCGGAAAGCTACTGGATATCGGAGCAAAAATATTTGAAACTCCTGCTGAAAGCGACTCACTCCATCCACAGGCCCTTAAGAATGGCGTTATCGGCAAGGTAGTACCCTTAGATCCGGAAGCAGGCCCCATCAATTCAGCCTTAAAAGTTAAGGCCATTTTCCTTGCGCCGGGCTCAGAAACGAACCTAGACATATGCTTTACTACCGGATTTCTTTTAAACTGCTCAAATTCAGCATCCATTACAGGATCATAAGCTAATATTGTTGCCTGCGCTGCTGCTAATGTTTCAGCCACACCACTAGTGGTTTCCACTTTCCCGGCCAATTGCGCTATGCGTGATATTTTTGCCACATCCCCTCCTTTTTAAATAGTACGGTCTTCAATTATTATATTAATCTGAACTAAATGACAAAGCACATTCCCAAACATAACAGTGGAAAATTCACCTGTTATCGGAATATGCACTATTTTTGCTGTACCGCTAAGCGTAGGATCATTGACAAAGTTAGAACATATGGTTTCAACTAAATCTTGGAATGTTTTTTCAGAAGTCAATGCTTCATAAACAGAATAAAATCCGCGGATTATAAATTCATGCGTATTATCTTCTACACTACCAGAACCTCCCCTGGCCACAAGAGCAAACTTTTTTCTTTCAATATCCCAGGTATTTACCTTAGAGTCCTTAATAAACAGATCTTTATAGGTAGATAGATCGCTGGAATACCGCTTATAATCATAAACGTTTTCCACGCCTGATATTGCTTCAAGTTTTGTTTTAATTTTTGTACGGATACTGCTTAATGACATTAATTTTAAGGCAGGATTAGATAGAGGGGTATTGTAAAGAAAATACCTATCTTTTCTATCTCCGCCTTCTCCGAACTCTTTGTTCTGGGGTTAATTACCGATTTCTGAGTGGGTGCGTTAGCATATCTTCAGACCATTGATATATTATATCAAGATCCTTAATTGCTACACCAGCTGAAGCAGCTGCAGCACCTTTAGATCCTTCCCCTAGGCCCATCAACGAATTATACATGGCCAGTTGTTCTTTGGCCAAATTCGTATAAAGGTCAGATTTGCGCTGATAATCAATTACATCAGCCTCTAGGGTAGAATCTGTACTCTGTGAAAATTTAGCCGCGAGAGCCCAGAAACAAAGAGAAGCAGCTAGTGTTACCACCGCTTCCATATCATTATCGTCTATAGTACAAGTTGTATCATCAAATGTATGCGGTAATGTATATTCAAACCTTGCTTTTTTACCGCTTACAGGAATAAACGTCAAAAAACGTAAGTAAGTAGTCGTAACCGCTGGAGTGCCTACTAACTTTTTATAGAATTTCCAGTCGATCGATTCTAAATACTGCGGATCCTGATAATCATCGGCCGGGTATTCTATATCTCCTTCGATATAAGAAAAATTATCTACCCAGCCAGTCGGCATGGCAAAATCATAAGCTATACCATCCCCGGTTAATTCATGGATTAATTTTCTCGGCCTATCTTTAGAAAAAATCAATACGGCGCGGGAAAGAAGACGATCTTTATCGTCTGGCTGAAGTTTTTCCGCGTCGTCTTGCAGTAATGTTTCTAACCTGCTTAGATAATCTTCTTTAGTATTAGCCATTTTAGTGGTGGAATTCTTTTATGAATATAGTTACTAAAGTACCGACTACAGAAATTAATACAACCCCGCCAAAAAAGTAGATTCCACTTACCTTTTGGCTTAAATTAGATTGTTTGGTTACTAGACCATCTCCATTTTCGCTGCCAAACATGATATTGTGCATATCATTTACCATTTTTTCCATGTTCTTGGCAGAAGTCTTAACTTCAATGGAAGAATTATTTATCTCATCAATACGAGCATGAACTCTTTGCATTGAATTAGTGCATTCTTGTCTAGTTATAGTTTCGCTTTCCATTTAAAAATCCTAGGTGTTTAAGAAGAAGTAGAACTAGATGAAGAACTAGAACTTGAACTTGAACTTGAACTAGAACTAGAACTAGACGAACTGGAGTAAGTATTTTTTGTAGGAACTCCCTGGCCTAACAATTGAAATTTCCTGCGATTAACCATGATAATATTGCAATCATTTTCTACAACATTAAACATACCGCAGGCGACATTTTCGCAAGTTATTCCAGCAGCGCCATTATTTTTAAATGGACATTTATAAGCCGGATATGCCATTCTTATCTCCTATATTACCGGCAGAAGCATTACTGCTTCTGCCGGTATAGTTTTAACTAAACTGCGCTTTCTACATAGACATCAAATATCTTGAAGAACGCGCCTGAAACACCTCCGAACTCAAGCGACTTAATACCGCTTTCAGTAGCAGTTATTTCTACCTTGACATATCTACCATTCTTAGGCGTACAAGCTACTTCTTTCCAAACAGTAGTATCTTGCCATTCCGAAATAGCAAGGGCGACTGCAGTACCCCAATTGCCATTAGTTTCGCTGACATAGATATTAATATTGGTAGGATCGCAGCTTAAATTACCGCCTGAGCGTCCTCTGACTTGCTGTACATTATAGATATTGCCTAAGTCGATAACAAACTCATGAGTTTCATTAACCGTATGTTTCCATACATTCGTACCGGCCAAAGCATTTTCAGGAGTTGTATCTCCGCCGTCATCGCCGCAGTGAGATTCGAGATATGTATTATCTATCCCGAGCCATCCGGTTGTAGTAGAACTGCTCGAAGAAGAACTAGACGAACTGCTTGACGATGAACTGCTCGAACTAGACGAACTGCTTGAACTTAATGAACTGCTCGAACTAGACGAACTGCTTGAACTTAATGAGCTTGAGCTAGATGAACTGCTAGAGCTGCTCGAAGAACTTGAACTGCTTGAGCTGCTCGAACTAGACGAACTGCTTGAACTTAATGAGCTTGAGCTAGATGAACTGCTAGAGCTACTCGAAGAACTTGAACTCGAAGAACTTGAACTCGAAGAACTTGAACTAGATGAACTTCTAGAACTGCTCGAAGAACTTGAACTGCTTGATTTACTTGAACTAGATGAACTGCTAGAACTTCTGGAACTGCTGGAACTACTGGAACTGAATGAACTGCTGGAGCTACTTGAAGAACTAGAACTGCTAGAACTGCTCGAAGAACTAGACGAACTTGATCCAGTTCCAGTTACAGTTACATTAAGTGCATGCCAATAAGTTCCATCACACCAGAACTCAGCATTTTCATATTTTCCTATCTGCGCCGTATCATAACTTCCGCCGCCGCCGTTAAAACCAGCCGTAACAAAAACATAGCCCTGGCTAGTAGTGGTTACCTGTATATTGACACCTTTAAGTTTAGCGCTCGCGGCGGGTAAAGTTAACTTGATATTTCCGGTAGTTAACTTTATAAAAAGATAACCACTCTCCAGAATATCATCTTCTGTAAGAGTATAGTCTGCGGTCTTTGTGAGAGTTGTTCCTCTCTTGTTTGCAACAGAATATTTATATCTAGTAGGTTTTGGCATATAGGTATCCTCCTTTTATCTGGTTAGCTTGCGCCTACAGATTGAGATAAGGCATACCAATATGTTCCGTCGCACCAAAATTCTACGGTGTTATAGGCTCCGATTGTTACCGTATCGTAGCTATCACCACCACCACCAAAACCGGCGGATACATCGACTTTACCTGAAGCATTATTCGATGTAACATATACGCTAACTCCTTTTAAGGCAGAACTTGCTACCGGCAAAGTTAATGTATATGCGCCATTAATTTTAAAGAATTGTCCGACTCTTAAAATATCTGACTCTGTAATACTATATGTTTCTGCCTTAGTAGTGGCAGTACCTCTTGCATTTGCAACACCATATTTATATCTAGAAAGTTTCATTAAATACCTCCTTAACATTAAGCATTTTTCAGCTTAACAGCTGTGCCGGGAGATTTCTCTCCCGGCCATCGCCATTAATTCGGGTTAATTACGATACTATTGCTCCTGCAAAAGCCCTGAAATCAGTAACAGCTCCGCCGTATTCATGGCGCACCTTGTAACGGATCTGGTCGTAAGTAAACACATTACCGACTGTAGGCTGATCCTGGACTAAAATCTCAGGTTCTTCTTTTCCGTTCAAAAATCCTATTTCAATACCTTCTACATCGCCGGGTTTGGCAGATAAATAATAATTATTCTCATCACCGCGAAGGAACGGACTTTGCTGAACTTCAAATTGGCCTTTCAACGTATTGTTTCCGCCTTCTGCGTTTTCAGGATGCTTCTCCGAATTAGCTAAGGCTAACGCGGTGCCATTTAAAGAACGAGGTACCCAAAGAATAGGTTTCTCTATGGCTAAGAACTGAGTTACTTTCTTTACGCTCACGCCCTGGGCGTGTTGTGCATCTGTAGTCCCGAACATGCCTCTTGCTATGGTCAAGGCGTCTGTAGCCACAACATCAATGCGGACTATTTCTCCGTCTAACCACGCATAATCCCCTGCCTTAAAATACTGGCCTGTGCTACCGGTAACATTCAAAGTTGTTCCGCCAGCAGATAAAGGATTATTTACAACAAGAGATTTGTAACCGAGCTCGCACTGATACCACATATCGTTTAGAAGATCCTGCAGGTTATCGTAACCCAAAGTACCTGTGCGTAAATTTTTATGGGCTGCTACATAAAGCACTGCACTGTCATAGATCGTGGCCGTATTAATACCAGTAGCGCCGTAGCCTAACATTAAATCAAAGACGAACTGATTCAATGTATAACCAGCGGCCTTACCTACTCTTTTCGGTATTCCGGTCAGAACCTTCAGATCATCATCAATAATCATCCTTCTAGTTATGGTGATTAATCCACCCTTGGTGGCAACTGCATATGTAGCTTCAGTATCAGCCGGGAAGCCCAATTCTGGATAAGTCGGAGTTGCAGTATCAATAGGAGTGCCAGCAACTGTACGCGCTGCCTGAACCGTAGGAAGAACGCCGAAACCTCCCCATTGGATCCTTTCCTGCAGTTTAAAATCTTTTATCGGGGTAGTTACCGCAATTTTTCTCCATAACTCCGGTATTGCCCGGTATTCAGGAAGCATGCGCCTTTGCATAGAAAAACCTAAGGCATAAGTAAAACTGCCATCACCTTCATAGGCTTCTTTCAATCTTGCGACTGCTTTCGGGCCTAATATTCCGGTAATCCCGGGATCGTCAGTGTAGGCAACATACGCTTCTCTTAATGACGTAAATCTGTCAATATCCTTATATTTTTCTTTTTCTGTCTCGCTAGGCGTGTAACCTAACATTAAGTCAAGAGAAGCCTGTAACCTTGTAACCGGTTCTCTCTCAACAAAAATACCTTCTACCTCGCCGAAACCTACTATGGCTTTACTTTCTATTAATTGGGCTAATGTGTCGCGTTCAGCCTTAATAGCTTCTTTTAATTCAGATTCTTTAAATATCTTGCTCTTGAAAGAATTTCTGATCTTACCTTTTATCGGCTCAGGAAGATTGCTTTCGCTTAAGGCTAATTCGAGCAATTCTTTACATTCCCTGACTTTTAATTGGTTATCTATATTTTCTAATTTGGCTTCCAGATCTTTATTTTTCTTTTCCATTTCGGCCTGTTTTTTCTGCGCTTCGGTTTGTCCAGCAGCAGCATCGGCCTGAGCCTTAAGCAGTTCTTTCTTTTTCTTTAACTGCTCAGAAGATAATATTTCATCGGGTGCTTTAACTAACTCCTCGTCAGTCATTTCTTTTACCTTAGCTATATTCGCTAAAGCTTTTTCTGCCTCTTCATATTTCTTTTCTTTTATATTTTTAACAATGGCCTCTAATTCGGCGCATTTATCTGATTTCTTATTTTTTGCTTCCGTAACCAATGATTCAAAAATACTGATTACTTCTTCTTCGGTAATATTAGCGATATCCACGCTCTCTAACAATTTCGGATTCCATGCCTTCAAAGATGCGAGCAATTTCTTAAACATTTTTTCACTACCTCCTGTTTGGTTGAGGCTTTCAATTATTTTCAGTAACCCACCGCCAGCCGCAGGTTGAGTTACGAAGTCCGTACTGAAGACTTTACTTATTCCGCTTACTACCGTTACCGGTTGGCCATTCAACATTCTGACGCTAGAAGGACCTTCCGCATTAATTGACAATCCCAGAAAGTTTTTTAAACCTTTCTGCCAGGCATTTATGAGCATCTGCTTTAACTCTTTTACTTTGCTATTTTCTTCGAGTAAATGCAGAGACCCGGTTAAACCAGTAACTTCCCTCCCCTCGATTTTAACTGTTTCGTATTTTACGTTATCGAGGTACCCTGCGGTCTGGAGAGGAAATCCCTCTGGACGAATTTTCTCTATTGATAAAGGAACATGATCAAAATGGCTGTCTTTCCATTCGTAAAAACAAACTTTGGATTTCTCAAAAAGTGGGATTGATTTTTGGAGGGCTTCTTGGGTATAATACTTTCCGTTTTTAGATAGTCCTTCTTCAATAATCATAACCTTCCAAGCAGAACCGGAAGAAGAACTTTCTAAGAAGCAAACTATATTGGTCTGATTTAATTTAATCAATTATTGCTCCGGCTAATTCTTTCGTTATCCTATTAACGATCTCCTTACGTGTTTCTTTATTTCCGGAGTATGTTGCCGGCTCAAATAATATATAAGATATTTTATGCTGCTTTAACCAAGATTTTGCTTCTTCTGGAGTATATTGATGTTTTCCAAATCGGTAGGTCTGTGCTTTCATCGGCGCATTAGCATCACCTTTAGACTTTTGCATTATTAAAGAAATACCCGGAGCTATTTGCTTCCGGGCATACTCAGCAGAATTTTGCGGAAGTGGTTCTGCGACTCTAACTGCGTGTTCATTAGGATATGGCATTAGCACTCCTGTGGATATCCTGTGGATAACTCTATAACTACTTAAAATATATACACATAAAATCTATCTTTGTCAAGTATTATTTTTTTAATGTCCAAAAGTCAGAGTTAATACTCTCTCTTTTTGCGATAAATATTCCTTTAAGTTTATCGCCTGAAAACTCTATTGTTTTCTCTAACTCTGTTGACTCTAAAATAGATACTTTACCTTTATCTAAATTTCTTTCCCAAAGTGGCATAGATGTTGGGTTAAGTTGACTTAAAGGTGGCAAAAATGCTATTACTTTAGATTCACTATATTTATCAAATTTCGATAGTTTTATATAAAAAACTGATTCTTTAAAGTTTTCATTTAACAAATCTTTATCTAAAATCATATCAATACCTAAATCGGTAGCAATAATAAAATCTTCTATCTTAGGAACTGACTTATTCCACCTAGTATAGTAAGCAAATTCGCCAAATTTCCTTTCGGCTTCTTTCATCTTAATATCAAACTTATATCCGCGGTAATCAATACCGCTGTCTTTTAATGCTTTTAACGTATCAAAAGCTTGCTGGCCTCCATCAGGTTGAACTATAATATATTTATATTCAGTAAATTTATCAAAAAGTTCTAACGCAAAAGGAGATAACTTTTCCGGTTGGAAGTTGGTAGTCCCAGCCTCAATCATTTTCTTTACGCAATTATAAAATGATTGTTTTAACTGCTCAAAATCCTGTTTTACTTCTTCCCCGCGCCTTTTAGCGGCATATAGTTTAAGGATTTGCTTTAATTCTTCCTGATGATCTTTACTTTCCTCAAGTCTTATATCGGACTGATTGATAAAATCCAAGACCTCTATCATTTCTGCATTATCAAAACAAGATGTCGATAGATACGAACTATTCTGCTGTATAGGATAATTCGTAACTACCAATTCATTCTTTCTGGTCATATGGCCTGAACTAGGTGCCGCTAGATTATATTGAGAAAGTATCTTGCGGTTGTATTTTGCCTCTTTCCAACCATCACAAACTTCGTAAGTAACCATCCACTTACCGGGAATAGTCTTAGTGAAGGATTCAAATTCTTCCTGCGTAGGACACCATTTCCAATTCATCTTTGCGCTAGGATATGGCGGATCAAGGAAAGTAAAAGATTCTGCGGTAGAATATTTTTTAACAAAATCCTTATAGTCCATATTTTCTATAGTTACGCCGGCCAATCTTTCTTTTATCTTGGCCAGTCGCGTAGTTAATTTCATTACCTCGCCTTCGGCCCTATCATCGTAGGAGCGCATTTCGCCGGCATCGCTTGCTGCCTTGATATAGACATAGCGGTAGAACTGGTAAACTGGGTCTTTATTTGTCGGACTTTCTTTATATTCACCGAGTAATTTATTAAATGTTTCCTTAGACGTCTTCCAGTCCATTTTATTCAATTCTTCTATCTGCTGGTCAGTGATATTCTGCATGAACTTAAAACACGAAACAATCTCAGAATCCTTGTCATTAATAAACTCTTCCGATCCTTTATTCTTCCTGAATAATACGCTTCCGCCACCTATAAATGGTTCGACATACCTTTTGTGTTCAGGAAACATTGATATTAACTTTCCAGCCACGAAGAACTTTCCACCGGGGGAGCCAAAAGCAGGTTTTACGCCTTCATTAATTTTCTCATTAGAGATTAAGTCTATTTTATCCAAAGAAAAATCTTCTAATAACGGTAGTAAAAAATTATTCATTAATAGCCTCCTCTGTTTCTTCCTGTTCATTTTCCATATCAACACCTAACTGATTTATTACCGCATTGATTACAGTCTTTGCCTGTTTGTCTGTAATCCATTTTTTATCGGAAGCCTGGACAAGTCCTCCGACTAATCCATTCATAGCCTCAGCAACGCCTTTATTATCCCGAGATACTATAGGAGAAGGTATTACGGTAAAACTTCTATCAACATCTTTCTTCAATGTACCGGCAATTATAGCCTGATCTATAGCAAAATTAAACATATGCTTAATCATAAATTTTACTTTTTTCTGTTTTGATTTTAAATTTTTTAAAGTCGGAAGTCCCATTTCCATCGCAGTTTGAAGTTGTATTGCGATTTTACCATTTCTACGAGTAATCATAAATTGATAAGGCATACTAAAACAATAAACCTTACCATTGTATTGTTCTTTTTGAATATTAGATTCGTATCGTTTTCCTCTGTTATTAACTTGTATTCTATTTCTTAAATCTCTTTCAATGATATTGCTACCACTAATAATGTTCCATTTAAACTTTCCTTTTATGGAAATGGAAGTCCTTGAAGAATATCCAAGAAGTAAACAAATAATTTGAAAATCATCCTTTAATTGATTTGAATTTGTAGAATAATTGAAACAATTTCTGCCTTTTCTTTTATCAAATGAACCATCTCCTGCCATCATAGATTTAAAAAGAATTTCTAAGTATGGTTTATCTAACTGCAATATATCTTTCGGTATTCTTTTTTCTTTACTTACACAACCAATATTTTCTTTAAGATAGTGCCAAAGAGATTTATTACTAATATTAAAAACTGTAACACCTTTACCATTATCAGATTCATTGGCCTGAAATCCAATTTTTTTCAGTAAGTTTCGTATAATTTTAACATTATATTCTTTTTTTTGAGCTATTCTGACACAAAATCTATTTTTAGCATTATTAAGATATCCTTCTGAAAGATACCAACCAAGAAAATCTACCCAATCTTTCATCACGAATTTTCTTGGACTATCTTTTATTCTTGATTGAATATCATAAGAAATATAAGGTAATTCAAAATATTCTTGTTTTTTACCAATCCAATTTTTTGCGCCTTCTTTGATATAAAATGTTTTATATGTTATATCTTTTGCCTGAATAATCTCAAATTTTCTTCCTTTATGCGCTTCTTTAATCCACATTCTATGTTCAGGCGTTACTAAAATATCTGTTCTTGTATTAGTAAAATGATACATTTCTCCTTTATAATCATAAAGATATATATTGCCTTTAGGTTTACAGAATTCAATTCTATCTTTATCAGGATTAAAAGTAGCTAATTTTTCTCCTTTTTTAATTTCCCAATATTTTTTCCATCCATTTTCAGTTAAAGTTTCTGTATCTTCACTATAACAGGCGCGAGTAGTGCGGCTTCCTTCGGCAAACCAATGTTCGGGATATCCTGCTCCACCTAATATCTGATTTTTGAATAGCCTTGCTTCTTCTGAAGCGTCAGCCCCTTCTAACTTCGGAGTTTCAGATTTCCATTTAATCTTATCATTATGCGCTCTTATTGAACCTGGCCTAGGAGTAGCCAAAGTCTTGACAAATTCCTGTAATTCTTCTTTGGACATCCCTTCGCACTCAATATCCCATATAAAAGTATTTATCAAAAATGCTCTCTCAAGCCTAGCAAAAAGAAATTGGTCATAGCCATCCAGCCAATCAGCTAAGCGCAATAACGTACTTCTACCGCGTGTAGCAGAACTTACTTTATTAATGGTAAAATAGAAACAATCTCCGACTAATTTTCCGTAAGATTTTGATTTTAGATTTTTATCGATATTAATAATGCTTAATTCTCTTTCAACTTGACCAGTTGGTTTTCTCCATATAAGTGTTTTATTGAGTTTAGCGTTATAAGGATCTTTCTTTATTTTTAATATTGTCTTAGGATCCATATAACTTAATTTAACAGCGCCATCAGCTGAATTAACCCAGACCGGTAAACAAAGTTCTCCGAAAAGATAAAGTTCAACAACATTAATATTCATTTCTTCATCAAGATTATTATCCGGATCATTCCAAAAATTATCTAATACTTCCTTTACGTCCTTATCTTTAGCTGTAAAAGTAAAACCATCTCCGATTACAAAATCTTCGATGATTTCAATTATACGGCCGGCCATAGGGTTGCTATCATATAGGTAAAACGCTATATCCTGCATTCTGCGCTGCGTAAGCAGATTAAGGTCCCTATGCTGGTTAGTAGTCAATGAACGCCATAATGCGTCATCACTTGATCCGCCTACCATTGGATATGATTCGTCTATCTTGCGTAAAATCTCAACATGCCTTTTTTCGCGTTCCTTGAAATCTACTACAACATTTTTTGATTCATCTGCTTTTACTTTTTTTTTCATATTAAATTTCTCCTCTCAATTCTATTTTCGCCTATTACAGAGGCAACCGAAGCACCTCTATGAATAACAGGCTCAATAATCCTTACGTTTCCGTTACCTTCATCTATTTCCTGGCCAGGATCTACACCTACGATAATACCAGCAGCCTTAGTTTTAGGAAATAAATAATTTATTCCGTACTCAAGAGCATTAACCGCATGCGTATATTTATTATCAACATGGTCTGTGCCGATTTTATTTAATGTAACATTTTTTATGCACTTAGCTAAATCCAAACATGTAGGTTCATTGGAGATATTAAATTGCGGCCGGCCATGGATATATTTTTTAAGACAGGACTTTACGCACTTCATTTTTTCGTCATTGGATAGTTCACGGCTCTTTATATCTATTTGGCCATTAGATACACTCTTCCAATCATCTATAACGCTTGTTTTAGTAATCCTGCTTCTTTTACCGCCTGATTTATCACCGATAAATGTTATTTCCTTAATTTCCCCGGTATAACCTACAGCATCAAGACTTTTAATAAATTCCCGGTATAATTCAGGCGTAAGCATATTAAAGAATAATTTATAATAAATACAGAACAATCTTTCCTCAAAATCTTTCTGAGCGAATATCCAACCTTCTCCCTCTAGGCCAAAATCCATAAATGCGTATAATTTTGATTTAGGATTAAGATATACCTTATGGCCTAACAAATGTATTCCGTCATCGTATTCAGGATAGGATCTGTTAGTCTTAGCCTTATCATAACCTACTAAAACTTCCTGCGCTATTTCAGATTCAGTCATAGCAGCAGTTTTTTTATCAAACCAGGCTTTATCGTGTTGCGGGTTATCTGTCCAGGTAAAATGCATTTTCTTAAAACCTGAATTTGGCAGATCCTTTATTTCAGCAAATTTATTATTAAAACTTTCAGTAGGCGGAGTAGAATTTATAAAAACAGTATTGGTAGCATTTCGTATTCCTTTCCACATTTCATCAAGACATTCTATAAAAGCAGCCTCATCAACAAAAATAAACTTATACTGTGTATCGCGGCCGGCTCTAGGGTTAGCTGATTCTCCTTTAATCACCGAATTCATAGATGGAACAGAGAATATAAGAAACGGATTATGGATCGCCGGTTTTAAGAATGGCGGAAGCCTTTGGTACATAAATAATAACCGGCCATGCAAAGCATGAAAAGTATTACCAGAGTCCTGGACTTCCGATTCTTTTCTTGAAATATTAAGCGCTGTAAAACCTTTAGTATATAAAACCTGATGTAATTCCCATCCCATAGTTGTCCAAGAAATTCCGAGATCGTGAGGTTTATCTACAAATAAATCTTCATATTTATCTAACTGTTTAACTAATTCTATCTGCTTAGGAAAAAGAACAAATGGAATAATAGAAGGAGTTTTACGGGTATCCATTGTCCAAGCATAGTTATTAAACCAATAAATAATATCTTCAGCACAACGCCGGTATTCTTTTACTTGCCATTGCCTAGCTTCTGCCGGGTTGCGTTTGGCTATTTCTTTTTGCCAATCTATTCTTTCTAAATTATTATTAACTAGGATCTCCACTTGCTATCTCCTCTGCAGTCATAAATTTTGTTTCTTTCTCTTTGTGCATTACTCCACCTAAAAGAAATACTTCGAGCCGCATCAACCTTTCCAGGTCCTTGATATTTGAACCATTTATTAAAGCGCCGATTATCTTTCCTTCGCCTTTACAGGCCGGGCATAATTGTTTAATTCCGTCATCCCCGACTTGTGTACCTGTACAATTACAGCATTTACAAGGTTTATTTTTTACTCTTTCTTCGACATTATCTATAGCCTCCCGGACAGTTTCAAGCATTTTGATCCTGCGTTCTTCAAGAAGAACATTGAATTTCTCGGAAATCTTATCTTGAAAAACAGTCAATCTATATTTAAGAGGTTTTATTCCTCTTTTTTCATCACCGCGTTCAAAATACTTCTTTGCGGTTTCAAAACATATATTGGCTTTCTTGGCTGCTTTTTTTAATGAAATATCTTCAGCCAAATAACTGAATAATTCATCTATCTTTGGTTGAGGTAAAGAATACCTATATCCGTGTCCTTCCTTGGGGAGTTTTGGCAATCTTAAATTTGCTAAAGATCGTTCATTCATTAATGGGCCTCTTTCTTTCTGACCAGGAACTCAATAACGCCTGTCCTTTTATCTGCGCCATTATTAAATGTAGCGTAAAAGAATAACGTAAATGTTCCTACAACTAAAGGCGTATATTTATAATATATCTGAGTGGTAGCTATTGTGGCCGCAGTTTCAGTTAAGACCGCTGTAGCCGTACCTACTTTCCAGATCTGTACCTTAGCAGATCCGCTATCAGGCGATTGAGGTACGCCATCAATCTCGAATGATCCACGAAAAGTTACATTATCCGATACATAGTATTGGTGTTTAATATTCGGCATTAATGACCTCCTTAATGTTCTTTAAATTTATAATCATAAGTATTATCTTTAAATTTATAATCATAAGTATTATCTTTAAATTCAACTTTATTTGGTAATGAAGAAGCCGAACTGGAACTTGAACTCGATGAACTAGAAAAACTTGAACTGCTAGAAGAACTCGAGCTACTTGAACTAGATGAACTGCTCGAAGAACTTGAACTGCTGGAGCTACTCGAAGAACTTGAACTGCTAGAACTACTCGAAGAACTTGAACTGCTGGAACTCAATGAACTGCTCGAAGAACTTGAACTGCTGGAGCTGCTCGAAGAACTTGAACTGCTGGAACTGCTTGAAGAACTTGAACTGCTGGAACTGCTTGAAGAACTTGAACTGCTGGAACTCAATGAACTGCTTGAAGAACTTGAACTGCTGGAGCTGCTTGAAGAACTTGAACTGCTGGAACTGCTTGAAGAACTTGAACTGCTGGAACTGCTTGAAGAACTTGAACTGCTGGAACTCAATGAACTGCTTGAAGAACTTGAACTGCTGGAGCTGCTCGAAGAACTTGAACTGCTGGAACTGCTTGAAGAACTTGAACTGCTGGAACTGCTTGAAGAACTTGAACTGCTGGAACTCAATGAACTGCTTGAAGAACTTGAACTGCTGGAGCTGCTCGAAGAACTTGAACTGCTGGAACTGCTTGAAGAACTTGAACTGCTGGAACTCAATGAACTGCTTGAAGAACTTGAACTGCTGGAGCTGCTTGATGAACTTGAACTTCTGGAGCTGCTTGAAGAACTTGAACTGCTGGAGCTACTTGATGAACTTGAACTGCTGGAGCTGCTTGAAGAACTTGAACTGCTGGAGCTGCTTGATGAACTTGAACTGCTGGAACTCAATGAACTGCTAGAACTACTAGAAGACCTAGAGGAACTAGAACTACTAGAACTGAATGAACTGCTAGAACTACTAAAGGAACTAGAAGAACTAGAACTACTAGAACTGAATGAACTGCTAGAACTACTAGAGGAACTAGAAGAACTAGAACTACTAGAACTGAATGAACTACTAGAACTACTAGAGGATAACGAACTGCTAGAGGACGATGATGAACTAGCATCCGTCGTTGCATACATATTATCTATATAAAAAGTATTTGCCATTATGCGTCCGCGTTAACGATGGTTATAGTTAATTTATCTATTGCATCTTTATCTGCATTAGCAACTCCTGATATATCAAATTGGACATGAAGAAAATCCCCATCTGTATGTAGTATATTAGGTGTAACTTCAATATTTACTCCGCCAGAATCATGCAGGCCTATTTTTATATTTTCACCTGTCCTAGACGCCCTAATATCAAATACCCATGTATTTTTATTAGATAGATCTATTGGTGGACTAATAGTATATATTAATGTTTTTCCATTACTATCAGTTATCGCCGCAATCCCTTTTAATGAATGCGAACCTTGAGTTATATAAGGAGTAGAACCAGCGTAGGATTGCAAACTAGCACTAACATATACCTTAAACCATAAATCCCAACCCCCAACGGCTGTCCACGAAGCTCCGCCATCCGAACTATAACTAAGGTCGCCATCAGGATAATAATCTGCACCAGTCTTATCCCCTGTTAAATTCCAATAGTTATTTGTAGTTTGATTATCGCATAGCACCACCAAATGATAAGTAGTTGCCCCATTTAGAGTAAAAGGCGTGGCAAAAGTCCCTTTTACGCTACTTCCATCCCCGGGCGGAGTAACGACTATGCTCGCATTGGCATTAGCAAGTGTGCCAGAAGGCTTTCCAGCGTTGTTCGTTTCTATCCTTAATGTCCAGTTTCCTGCGGGAGTTCCTGTATGAGAAAGTTGCTTGACCTCAATAGCGGTAATGGTAAGAGCAGAAGATAACTTAAAACCTTGCGACCTTCTATATTCTGTGTCGCTAATATCCCCTAACTGATGTGCGTCAGTGCCGGATGTATTTTGCTGGTCAACGGCTTCAGCAGCATCCGTTACATACCTCGCCTGCGTGTTAGGGTCGTTATCGCAAGCCTCCATATAGTCAATTTCGATTACTGCCATGATATCTCCTAATAAAATAGAAAACTTAATTTATAATGTTACTAACCACTTCTTTACTTCATTCTTGTATTCTCCGGGCATTATCGAGGCCCGCGATATTTTATTTCTTTTGGTAAATGATTCTTTCGCTAAATTATGACAATCTTTGTATAAAGTTTTGCCATTGTTTATTTCCCAAAAAGGTTGAATGGAAATATTTTTGAGAACAATAAATTTGTCTTTTCTTACCATTAAAATTTATCTTACAAGTTAAACATAATTTTATCATTTTTTAAGTAACCATTCTGTTATTGAACCATCTTGATATTCTTTTATATTAATTCTTTTAATAGGTAATTTTGTAAAACATTCTGCTTTAAAATCTCGTTCTAATAAACAAATTCTTTCTGGCGGTAGTATGCTTAATGCCGCATGAAAATTTCCAGAAACACAACATATGAAATATGAACAATTTTGGATAATTCCTAAAAGTGTAGAAACTTTTGGAGGGATATCTCTAATATGCCTATCAATGAAATCATATCGTTCGTTAACAGGATTATGAAACACATGTTTCATTAAAGTTTCTATAGGTATATATCCCGCTTCTTTTGTTTCCTGCCATACTTTTTTTGCTACATCATAAGGAACATTAGCACTATCTGGTAAACAAGTAATCTGGAAATGAAATCCTACTAATCTATTTTTACCTTGCGTTAATTTCTTGTGGCCGTTTACTGGATCGATCCCGAGTTCATGTACGCAACAATATTCACCTTTAGTCAATTCAATCTGGCCTTCGGACATTGGAAAATCTATATCCGCGATAATATCATACATGCTTTCCGGTAGGTCATTAAAAAAAGAACCGTCGATTAACCTTACGCATGTATCAGTTAAATCGGCGGTTACTTCTTGGAAACCCAAACCTTTTTGGACTGCCAGATCAAATATAACATCAGGAAACTGTTTTGTCAATGCCTCAAATGGATTTAAGAACATCACGAGATCTCCTAGGCCATGCCAAAATACAAGTAGCACGCGATTAGGTTTTAATTTTTCGATATATTGCGATAGTTTAGGTTTATCACATTCCCATAATCTTTGCAGTCTTAGCATTTTTTCTCCTTTAGTTTTTTAATCTGGTTTTTTCCAGACTTAATTAAAAATTTAAAAGTCCTATCAACCTTTAAAGAATTGATGAAATCTACATCCACAAACCCCCCGTAAGTAACTCCTTTATATACTATGGCAAATGCAATACAATCAACATCTGGCAATAGCATATTATTTTTACCGCTAGCTGTTTCTGTATGGAAAGGATTAAGTAATGACGGTATTTTATTCTTCATATGGTAACTCCGGGTGTCTATAATTTTTATGTTCAATCTGAATTTTATAATCCAACATCTTCATAAAGTTCTCATAGAGCAAATTCATTGCGCCTTTGGCTTGATTATCCATGTGTGCCATGGTTAATTCGGATTTATCTGCCTTCAAATATGCAGCAGCGCAGTTGTGCCGATTATCTAATTGGCAGCCACGCCACTTTTTATGGTAGTATTGGCCATGATAACTGAAGATAGGAATACCGCATTCAGTTTTTATCAGACCGCGATCCATAATGGCGCGGATATAAGGCTTTAATAACTGTTCATTAGTGGCAAGCCATTGAATACCCGGTAAAACCACTGTTTTATCAGCGCTGCCTGCCTCAAGCAAGCATATATTCATAGCATCCATATCCGGCGCTTTAAAGTTTGTACCTTTCATTTCATTAAATCCTTCAATGAATATATTAAATGACTTTGCTAATGCATCACCCCAAATATTAGCGTCAATAAAAAGAGGGCAATTACAGAGATCAACCGGGTTATAATATCCTTGAGGAATTATCCACTTGCCATTAAATTGATGATGAGGATCATCATAAACCTTATTCTGTTCTTTACCGGAACATACTACTAATCCGGTCTTTGCCGCAATCTCAAAATAATGAATAGGATCTCGGGTAAAAATCATATCCGCGTCTAATACACAAATTGCGTCATAATAAATACCTATAGCGCTAGCATACCAATATCTCTTACGGCAAACAACCTCACTCAAACCATGCGCTGATTGAATTTCTTCTTCCATAATTTCTTTATAAAGAACCTTAAAACTTAATTTATCAAACTGGTCTAATACTTCTTGAGATATTTTATAACCAAAAAAATAAACATCCTGCTTATTACCTACATAATCAAGAGAGTTGAGTTCGGCAACAACTTCTGGTAAATATCTAATATCAGCGCATACTACAAATGCGTATTTAGATTTTTCCATTATAAATCTCCTTTACATTTAAACATTAAATAATGGCTATTAGTTTCCCGTTCAGGATCGCCGCTCTCGCCTAAACATTCTATCTGGCTAAAACCGGCCTTCTCTAATAATTCTCTATGCGGACCTTCTTTACCTCCTAGGTTAGTTTCAAAATATAATATCTTGCATTTAGTCCTTAACATTTTTAAATATTCAAACCTATCTCCTTTTAAATGTCCTAATACAGCGCAGAAAAATATGATGTCAAAAGTATTATTCTTTAAACATATACCATCTTCAATATCATTAGGTAAGCAATGAATATCTGATCCTTCAGCATAAGCTAAAGCAGCGACTAAATCTATTAATCTATGAGTATTATGATTTTGTTTTTCTATCGCTAATACGTATTTGGCGCCGCGCCTAGCCGCTTCCCGAGCCAGCATACCGCAAGAACAGCCTAAATCGGCGACAATTAGTCCAGTAAAGTCTTCAGGAAAGAATTGTAGCCGTTTATTGCTTCTTGGCCCTTTACGTATCAATTTACCTTTGCAATAGATATCCTGGTAACTATCCCAGTTGAAATCTATCTCTCTTTGGATGATATACTCTAAAGTAATGCCGCGTTCATTTAGATATCCTTGCATAAACGCATCTTTATATTTTTTATTCATTTTATAAGGAAGCAAAATATATCTTACGATTTCTTCTTCCGGAAAATCAGTATAATAAAGTTTAGAGAAATCACAAAGCATTACTCGGCCGTTATCTGCTTTTATAACATTACCATATTGTAAATCATGACTGGCAATGCTTAAACCTTTTGCATTTCTGATATTATGCATTTTGGCCATATAAATTCCCCATTTATAAAAATCATTGGCTATGGCCGCTTCTTCTTGAAGAATAAAATCCGCGATTTCTTTGGCCGATTTATTTTGTATTTCTAATTCTACTTTTTTATTCAAGAAGTCCTGCTGAATATGCAAAAAATCCTTGCCTTCAACCCACTCGCTTTCAATGGTAATGATTTCAGGTCCGGTTATGATATTCAATATCTTAGGAATTTCTAAGCCTTGATCCTGTAAAAACTGTCTTATGGATATGGTATAGTCATTAATAAGAAGTTCTTTTATCTTCTTATTACCATCCCTATATGCTTTAAAACCGTAATGTTCCATTTATTTTATGATATACCAGGTAAAATCATCTCCGGTTATAATCCTATCGTCAAACCTTTCTTTAATAATTTCGGTAAGTGGGTGGCATTGTAAATAATCATGCCCACCAAATATCCCTCCCGGCTTGACTAACGGATAATATAATTCCAAATCTCTGGTGATCCCACTCTTGCTATGATCTCCGTCTATCCAGACAAAATCAAATCCTTCTTTAGTAAACCTATCAGAAACATCAGAACTTTTATGCTGAATAATTATTACTCTATTTTTATACTCAGGTACCATAAGTCGTTTTATAGCATGCGATTTATTATTATCATGATATGATTGCGGTTGGCCGGCCTCATACGGCTCATCACCGGGAGGAACTTGATCTCCTTCGCGGTGTTCCCAAGGATCGATTGTATATAGGAAACAATTAGGGAGTGCCGATAATATCGCCACAGTTAAATCGGCGCATTTAGTGCCGATTTCAATCCCCGTAACCCTTACATCCTTAAAATGACGCTTGAATAAATCTTGGACTACTGCTGATTGCATCATAGTAAACCTCTGTTTTTATTTAGCCATTCAGCTAAATATACCTCATTTTCTATATGGACATGATTATCACTTAAACTCATATTCAAAAATCCTTCACTATCGGCGTATTTATCGTAAACATCTATGAAAACAAACTCGGATTCACTTAATTTCTTATTCATATATTTGACATAATCCAACCGTTCGATATCCGATCCTAAGAATGGAAATCCAGCGTTTTCAGAAGCTAATGAGCGTCGCGGAGGCGGTACTACATTATAAATCAGGATATTCTTATTTACCGCAGCATTTAACCTTATCGTATCTAAATAATTCTTTACCAATATATCTATTGTGTTCTGCCAGGGCTGGTATTTATGAACATGGCACCTGCAATCAATCTCACCCCAACAAAAAACAATACCAGCATCGATTGGTATATCTTTAACCAATATCGGTTTAGATAACCCTAAACTATGCATTGTCATAGGCCCGCAGGTCCTAGTGATAACTCCGGGTATTTTAAGCCATGCATGCCAGCAATGACTGTCGCCTATGGTATATATCATTTTGGCCTTTTTATAAAACCTTTTTCATAAACATCTGAACTAATTTCTGGTATCATATTATTGAATTTTTCCATAAAAGATTTAACTAAATTATAATTATATTCTATCTTATCAATAACATCTTTACTGTTTTTATGTATATCAAGTTCTGAAGCGATCCGGCCTTCCTGCCACCAGCGACAATGCCAACCGTAAAGTTGCTGACCTATACTATTAAATATTGTATCTCCAGTGGGACCTATCCGCAATAAAGTTTCAGCCCAAATAGAATCGCATACCCATAGATACCTATCTAGACCTAAAATTCTATCCTTAGGAACATGTTTACAGATAGACCTATTATGACAGATCATCGGATGCGTGGCTTCTCCTTTAAACGGGTCTTCTGTCTGGAAATTGACTAAATCAAAAAAAACTTCCGAATATTGATATCCAGAAAAGTTTATAGAATCAAAAGCGGCGCACATCGACCTATCCCAAATTCCTTTATCATTACCGAAAGGCATATCTTGAACCTTAGCAAAGCTGAATGGAAATTCACCGGAAATAAATATACCGGATTCGGATATCTTAAAATAAATATCTAAATTCGCAAAAACAAACTGATCTGCCTGCAGCAAACAAACAGATTTATACTTACCTTCTTTTAATAATTTTCGCGCCAATAAAGAAACAGGAAACCATGGATCAAGCATAGGATATGCTTGATTACTTCTTTTATCTACAAAACTATTTTTATATTCAGATATTAACGTATCTAATCTATACCAATTTACATTGAATGGAAATGCTTCTGTGATTCTTTCTCTATGTCTAGGATCCCATAGATCATCATGGACTATCTCCCAATCGGCATTAGTTTTGAAATAATTCTGTGCGTTCATAGTTGAAATTAATCCAAAACTATAAGCGTTAGAAGAACCAACTATAAATGCGTAATCGCTTTTAGGTTTCATTCTTTCCAATACCTCTTTTCCGAATCATAACCGTCCATCTTACGCAAAATCGCTAATCCATAAGCGGAAGACCATATCCTGCACCACTCGAAATTATAATGATTATTCAAAAAAGGAATTATTTTATGGAATGCTTCCTCTGAAGGCCCATAAACATCATGCATAATAAAATATCCCTGGCCGTTGCCTTTAATCCTAGGATATAAGACCTCGAGCTCATGCATAACGTGTTTGGTATCGTGGGCGCCGTCTTGGAAGATCAAATCAAATTCGATATCCTTAAATGTTTCAGCCGTAAGATTAATCGAATCCATATTGATTATTGTCGCCGGCAGGCCATCTAATCTTTTTTTAGCTAAATCAGTCTGCACTATATCAATCCCATAATACTGGCCGTTATCTATCTGATATCTTACGCCGTTATCCTTGACCGCATTAGCTAGATACCATGCGGTATAGCACTCAGCATGGCCTATTTCCAAAATCTTATGCGCTTCTATTGCCCTAGCAAGAAAATAAAGCATAGGGCCGAAGAAAGTTATCGTAGAATTGATATTAATAAAATGCGCTGAATGGATCAACTCCATAATCGGTGCTGGATGTTGCGTAAAATATTCAACATCTTTTGGGTGTTCGATATAGCGGTTAAAATAGGTAACTAATTTCTTATCCATTGAATTCCATTCTTTCTTGTATTGTAGGCAGTCTTTCCCGGTCGCATTTCTTATGGCACTCTTGGTTTATACATACCATAACGCTGTATCTAGACATATTATGTGTCCTTTGTTCAACTTTTATTTTCTGTTTAGGACAATCGTCTTCCATTAGAAATATCCGCTTCCATTAGTAGAATTATCTGTATAATTCTGACTTGTGTAAGTCCAGCCATTCCCATAAGTTCTTATTACTATATGAAATATAGAGGCCTCTAGCGGACTTAACAATGCTTTCAAATGATTATCGTATTCATCTTTATCATTTACCAATATATCGCAAGCGGCATTTATTAACTTCATCAATTCCTGATTCCGCCTCTGTCAGGATGATGGATTAACGCTAATTCTCTGCGCTTCTTATTGACATCTTGTTTGCTGCAAAAATTAGGTAATCCAAGTTTTTCATATAAATTTACGTTAGGAAATCTTTTTGGCAACGCCTATTCCCTTTCCGTCATGATTTTCCATAAATGTAAAATTAGCGGCATTGATCTTCTTGAATTCGTCCCAGACATCCTGCAGGGAACAACCGTCAGGGGTCAAATCATCGAAAACAATAAAACCGCCGATATCTAATATATTTACCGCATTAGCAAGATCCTGCCTGGCATAGTCTTTATCGTGGTTTCCGTCAACTAAAATGTAATCAAACTTATAATCCGGAAATTTCTGGGCGTAGGCCGGTATCTGCGCTAAGGAATCTCCTACCAAGAATTGAACTTTATCCACCGGAAGATTTAAATATTTAAGATTATTGAACACTACCTCAGGTGTGGCCGGAGCCTCGGTAAAGGTATCGCAAAGAACTATACGCTCAATGATATTTGTATCTATAAAAGCGGATAGCAACTGGCAAATCGATATCCCTGTTCGGCAGCCGATTTCCAAAATTCTCTTTGGCTCAATAACTGAACCTAAGAACCAAGCAAAGTGATAAGTATCCATAAATTTATCTTTATTTTTATTGTAATGCCAAAGATAGGCCTCAAGATACTTATCTTCTGGATTTATCTGTTTTAATATACGCATAGTATTAAATATCGCGGAGTCAGTCTGGGGTTGATGATAAAAATCACCCAATTCTTCAGGTATATTCGCAGTCCCTTTCAATTCATCTTTCTTTGGTGTTACTTCCTTATTTAAATTTAGAATAAAAGGCCCGCCGGTTTTATTTTTATCTTCCATTTTATCTTCTCCTTTTAAGTTAAGTATAACTGGTTTTTCATTTTCATATCTTAATACTCCGCCTAAATAATAAATTTCAACAGCCCTGGCAATATCTTCGGGCCGAATTAACTCCATACACATCGGAGTTTTATTCTCGGCCTTAAAAGTGCATTCCTCTATCCTCGACCTCCAGCACCCGTCATATACAGCGCATTTAAGCGCGCCATTAGTATAGAGGAAGCGGTGATCCGGATTTAACTGCCATCTTACGCCTTCCCGAGCTCCCGAAACAACGACGCAGGGCTTGGATAACGCGGCCATGATAACCATCTGCATGGATACCGGGCATATGGCGCCCTCGGCATATTTCGACAACAAGAAAAGCTGCCTGAGGTTAGTTTTACCTCTTAAATCGATTACGCCGTCCAATAGCGGGTGGGTATGAGCTGAATGGCCTACCTGAACGAATTTAATCTTGTCTTTAAGCAAATCCACAACCTGCTGATAATACGGATAGTATTTTAAAGTATAATCATTCTTTACGCCGGCATTTATTATCCAGTATTTGCCCTCTACCTGTCTAGGCAGCGACAGTTCTTCTTTAGAGAAGAAGATATCCGGTTTCATCCCGGTGCGAGGTATATCGATACCTAACTTCTGCGCTAAGAACATCCTATGCCCATCAGCGAAAGGCAGGCCCGACATACCAGAGATATGGATCAAAGGATAGTGCGAAATTATATATTTAGTGTCCCCGACTAAAACAGGAGGCAAGCTTTCGTTCTTCTTCAGGTCCTCAATCGCTTTATTCGCGGCCGCAGGATCAGGAACATCGATATGCGTGATATAAGGGCTATTCTGGTAAATCTCATTGCAGGGAGTCCTGACATCGGTAATGTATTTACCCGGATGAGCCTTATGTAAAGAGCGCAGCGCAATTGACATTATCAGTATATCCCCGGGACTTAAATCATTAACTAAGACGATTTTTTCCATTACTTGTCTCCTTTTCTGAATACGCAGTATTCAATTGTTTTTGGCAGTATGATAAAATTCTTCTTTACGCCTTTAGCCTTTAATTGCCCGATGATATTATTGATTACCTGCAGATCATCATTAGAACTTACTTTAAAAATGATAAAATCATTAGTGTTTATCTGTTCGATTTCTATCCCGGTTACGTAGGCAATTGTGCCTTCCAGTTTTTCTATTTTTAACTTTTCTTTTCCCATTATGCACCGTCCTTCTGGAATATTATTGAGTGTATGTCTTCTCTTGGCGGACATTCCGACATTGAATTTACCAATAGTGAGAAACCATAAAACTTAAATAGCGCTTCCAATAACTCAACGCTGTAGTAATGCAGGTGCTCTCCGGGCTTAAAATGCTTCCACTTATCCCAAAATACGCCGATAGGTTTTATCGGCATGGCTATGGCCACAAAATCGGTATTCTGCAATAAAGGCGCTAAGTCCGTAAAATCAGGAATATGCTCCAAGACATCCCAAAGAGTAATCAGGTCATACTGCTTATGGCGGATTCCTGTCTGCGGCACCGGCATAATATCGAAGGTGTCCATATTCTCGTCTTTAATATAGGAAGGCTTGAACGCGGAAAACCAACCCACTCCGCAGCCGTAGTCCAGGACTACCGGCCACTTATTATTAAAATGCAGAGCGGAAACAAAATCCCAGCGAATATCATTGATTTGTTTGGCGGTATGGGTGTGGATCCTTAAAAGATTGAAGTAATAATTGACATCATATTTTATCATTCTTACCCCTTAAAGCGATCTTATAGAACCGTCGCTTAATTTATAGGTCCCAGAAGCATGGGTCTTGGTGATTGAATTATTTATTTTAACATCTTTTATCTCAGGAAGTTCTAATCCCGGGATACTAACAACATATTCCTCATACCAGGGTGAGGTATTAATGGCCTGGTTAATCGATTTAGCTATGGTAATGACACTTATCGACCTGGCATTGGCATCCAATGACTGGCGTTCCAATATCCTGTCCAGCCGGCCATCCTTTAAATCGAATAAGTCGTGCTTATAAATCTTGATCCTGTTTTGGATAGTGTTCTTATCTTTCTCCAATTCCTCTATCTTCTCGAAGGTCAGGCGCACTGCTTCCTTGATAGCAGCCACCTGTTTAGCCTTGATCTCGAGTTTTAAAGCGTCCAACTTTTTATCTTCCATTAATGCTCCTTTCTTAAACAGGGATAAAATAAATTTTATACTTCTGCGATAGTTTTAAGAAATATTTATCGGCGTCCTGGGGGTCTTTAAAAGTAAGGATGAGTTGCAGGTTTAGCTTACTGTTATCTACGATAACGCCCTCAAAGGTAACTTCGCCGGTAGCGTAATCCTTCTTTGATAAAATAAATACAGGCTCTTTTAATTCGAGTTGTTCCATTTAGGCCGCCTCCTTAAGCGCTTCTTATCACAGCCAAGATGTCCTCATCCTTAATCAAGAACAATTGCCTGTCCTTTTGGCCGGGTATTTTAGATACCTCTATTATTTCGGTGTAAGAATATTTGGAAAACAGCACAATATCGCCGCTGGTTATCTTAAATTTGATATCACTATCGCCAGCCACCGCGATGACCCGGCCCTTGGTCGGCGCCTTAGGCTTAGTCTGGCCGGGTAAACTTACCGCGCTGTCATCCCCCGGGATAATTATGCCTCCTGGAGTCTTTTGTTCCTTAGTCTTGGTGTCTTCAGGCTCAACCAGCACCCTCTTATTTAACGGATCCACTATATTCATCCTTTTCAAATTCCATTAGATTCGACAGGCGTATTTTCAGCCTGATTTTTCTTCTTTCTGCCACCTCTTGCACCGTAATATCTCGCTGAATAGCAGGTAAGAATTTTCATAATATCCTCTGCTAATTCTTCTTCGTATTTCTTTTCTTTGGTTTCCATTATCTCAACTTCAATTTCAAGATTTGTAAAAATTGCATCAAGATATTCATATCCAAATCGGGCAAGTCTATCTTTGTATTCAATCAGCACCCGTTCAACTTTACCCTCAAAGCACATCTTGATTAACTTGTGTATGCCATTTCGTTTTTCGTTTATTCCGCTGGCAATCTCGTCAATCAAAACATACTTGTAGCCTTTGGCTTCTGCGTGTTTCCGTAACCTGTCTTTCTGCCGTTCAAGATTCTCTTTCTGTTTTGCCGTTGAACATCTTGCGTAAATCACAGTCAACTTTTCTTGCTTCTCTTTCTCGACTCCCATATAAGCGTCTAAGTCTTCCTGACGGAAACGCCGATGCTCACCAGTAGTCTTGAAAGACTTTATCTTTCCGTTGTTGGCAAGCGTCTTGAGAGTGTTTATTGACACCCCAAGATAACCGCTTGCTTCTGTAATTTTATAGATTTTCATGCGATACTCGAACAAATGCCGATACACTCTGTTTCTTTTTCATCATCCGTATCGTAATATGATGACAACTCCCCCCGTTCTATCCGCCCACGAAACGCCTCAAGAGTTTCATCTTTGAAGAATGAAATATCTTTACCAAGATATTCTCTCATTTCCCGTTCTACTCGTTCTCGTTCTGCATAGACTTCTGGTAATTTCTCATAAAGAAGTTTCCAATGTTTTTTCCCTGCACGAACGCACCCCCCAGAACAATTGTTATGCAGGAATCCCAATCTGTAGAGGAGTGGTTCTTGAATGTTTGCAGCCTTCAGGAAGTCGTCAATCTGCTGTTTTGTTGTGTTCTCTCTGATAAGTGGAAATGTCAACTTCGGCCATTTTCCAGTTCTTACAGCAACCGTTTGATAAACTCCGACAATTCTGTTTGCTCTATGTGGTTCATCAGCACCAATACCAAATACAAGCGTATCTCCATCTTTGTAGAACTTTTGCAGTCGTTCTGCTTTTAGGATTCGAGAGCAAAAAGGCATACGATTATTTGCCAAAGCATTGTTGTTATAAAACAATGCCTCTGGACTTCTTCCATCCGAATCGAAAGTGATGGGGTGATTAAAATGTTTTGAAAGGTCATCAAGGAAACGATATAGGTCTGCGTGTTCCCATTTTGTATCATTGAAATACAAGATGACCTCTTCTTTTGGATACTGCTTCAATGCCCAGTCTGCACACCAAGCCGAAGCCTTTCCGCCACTAATTGCTACTATCACACTCATGTTTCAACTCCCTAACTAATTTCTCGTTTGCATCCACAATCTTCTGCATATCCTCAACGGATATTTCTTTTTCCAAAGGCTCAAAGAAATAAACCTTCTCGTCCTCTGTCTGAAAATACTCTTTCGTTACTTTGATGACTTTCATATTTCACTCCTTAAATATACACTATTTCTGGTTAAAAAGCAAGTAATTTTAACCGATTTCTTTTGATTTTGTTGGATTTTCATAAGCAGTTAGAACCTCCCTTGCCTCCTTCGTTTTCCTCGCGCTGCTTTTTAGCTGCGCTGTAAAAATCTAAGATACCGTTGATATAACCTGAGCGCTGATCCACCGGCTCTTTAGTGCAATCGGAAATCAGGCGGTTTCTAATTTCTTCCAAAGTTTCCTTTACTATTGCAGGTGGCATTTTAGGCCTCCTTTTCCTTTAATTTGAAGAACTCTTTATTTTGGCAACTATCGCACCTAACTTCCAGGCTTTTGTCAATATGCTTATCAGAACCCTGGTACTTATTATTTACGCATAGAGCGCAAGGCTTTGAATTATCGAATGGCTGGTCAGCCATCATTACTACGCTAAATCTTTTTTTCTGCCAATCGCAGCCTGACATTTTATCCTTGTGTCGCTATTAGTATCCCGTCCTGAAAATAGAAATATACACTCTCATAGCCTATTCTGTACTCCCAAAGCGTAAACAATCCCCTAGCGCTCCTGTAACTGGCGCCGTAGTCCGGCCTGCCATAAATAACCTGGACTTCCTTATAGGTTACGCCCAAGCGCGGCATATCATTATGAAACCTGGGAAGGCTTAGCCGATTCATCTTCAGACTTGAGCAGCCTATCATAAATAAAAGAATGACGATAATAAAAAAGCCCTGACAATAATTCAGGGCTAAATTGGTGATAGACAGGCTTTTCTTTATATTGAGCATCTTAAGGCTCCGGGTTCAGTTTAAATTTTAACTATGCTCAATATAACTCTAATCCTATTTTTGTCAAGCATTATTTTATATGCATTTTTGCTTTATAAAAAGGCATATTTCATTTAGAACTATTCTCTTCTGAACTCTTCCTTACCATACAGACGCTGGAAAATAAAAATATGGTATAAAAAAATTTAAGGATTTCATAAAACCGGGAAAAAGAAGGCCGGTATTTTATAGATGTATTATGATTGAAGGATCATGAATCATAGTTCGAAGCTATATTGCGGAGTAATGGTGCGGATTTG
>Ga0268280_1000152_pt1 | contig 64468 bp, 56 predicted proteins | sample saktaG_9_FD_190139 | JGI IMG/M metagenome (GOLD analysis project Ga0268280, IMG submission 190139) | Saline water microbial communities from Sakinaw Lake, British Columbia, Canada - sak_2011_5_24_40m | ecosystem: Environmental > Aquatic > Non-marine Saline and Alkaline > Saline ...
AGATTCCACCTATAAATTGTTTTGAATCTCCTGTAATATCAATCATAGAACTTTTTGTAAAGAAAGGAACTGCAAGTTCCACTTCGTCAATCATCGCAGCGATAAGGCCATGCATTGAAGCACTAAGACTCGATCCATGTTCCGTGCGATCTACATAGTATTCGAAGTTTTTCTTCATAATGTCGATGTTGAACAGTTCACGCTGAAGGACGAGCAGTGTGATGACATCCGCTTGCTTTATAACTCTCGTTGGTGTGGCAACGCCAAATTCTCCACCCAGATATTCATTCGGATTTTTAGCTCTTCTTTTGACGTCTTTCACGGTGGCATCTTCTAATTTAAAATACCCGTCGAATTGTTCGATAATTCCATCTTTGTTTGGGGCAGGAAGATATAGTTTTGACCGTACCTCTTTGATTTTGTCAGAACTTTCTGTTTTATCTTTCATGTATTCTCGAACATAAGGATAGTCTGCACCTCTTGCCAAACGAAGGCATTCAAACAAAAAATCAAATGTAAATTTAATCATGTAGTTCGTATAGGCGTTATTGTTTACACGCTCATGATATTCATCAGGTCCGATGACATCATGAAACTCATATCGGTCCATCTGTTGATTAAACGTTGCATAGTTTGCATAAAAGCGACAGCATTCAAAAACCATTTCCAATCCGCCTTCGAGAAGAACGGAAACATCGTCGGTTCTAAAAAGATATTGCTTTAAGGCATATACGATTGCACTGTTGATGTGTATTTGTTTTTCTCTGAAATACGTTCTGATTGGGGTTCCAGTCTCAGGATCCGTTATGTTGTAATCGCTACAAGCATCAAATCCGTCTTCTTGACTTTCCCATGCGTAAAAGGCACCCTGAAAACCATATTGCTTCGCCTTGGCTAGTGCACCAGGCAGACCATTAATTCGGTACTTGATGATATGTCTCGCCGATTCAATATCCGTGTTCAGGAAGAACGGCAGCATGAATATTTCAGTATCCCAGAAAACAGCTCCCTTATAGGTCTGCCCTGAAAGGCCTCTTGCGGGGATGGACACTTTGTCACTATAGGGCCTTACTGAAATCAAATGATAAATACAATTTTTAATCGCGGTATCGACTTCTTGGCTTCCGGTAACATCCACCGCTGAAACATTCCACTTGTCTGCCCAAAACTTCTTATTTTGACGATGACAAACGCTATATCCAAGACTCATTGCACGGGTCAGTTGGAAGAATAACTTCTCCATCCCATTTTCTTCTTCGTGGACAATTCCTGCGAATTTGTAAATAACATAAATCTGGTCTGGAGCCATTTTTACTTTGTAGTGATGAAGGGCCTTTCCATCTCCGACTTCATTTTCGGGTTCGATTCCGAAAGAAGTGGTGCAAGTTTCCATCACAATGATTTCTTTCTTCAGTTCTTTCGTTTTCGCTTTGAAAATGAAGAACTTGTCCATTTGTTCAAATTCAACGTTTTTCAAATGGGCTCCTGAGGCGCTGTAAACCAAAGTATCGATTCCTGAATACAAATCGATTTCTAGTGCCATAGAAGATTGAAACCAATATTTTGAATAAATGATATTTCGATGTGTTTGATCCGCAAATCGTTCTGATTCAATTGTTAAAAGCGCATCTTTGACGTGAAATACAGATTTTCTTGTGACACATCCGTCTTTCATGTCTAACTGCTGCTCATGCTTAAACGGAGAAAGGTTCAGAACACTGCACTCTTCTCCATTGTATTTGATGATTGTGTACAGGGGATTGAAAGCGTTGACGCTTTCTCTCCAGTTGTTGTCCACTTGGTCATAAATGCCATTCAGATTGAACTGGACCATTTCGTCTTTTGTATACTCGTCTAATGTTCCTCTGTAGCCATAATAACCATTGCCAATCATAAAACGATTGCCATTTCTTAGTATGTCGTCTTTTGAATAACCGGTGTGGTTAATTGTGTACATCCAGTCACCCTCCCGCTAAAGCTTGAATATGATGATTTGCTTGCAAGTCTAACAACGATATCCAAGATAAAGATTATAGAATATCCAATTTTATTATACCACGCTTCACTCAATCCCAATCAGTAACTTCAGAGTTTTTTTGACTAGTCATTGAAAGTTGTTTATGAACTGGAATGAAGATGCTCGAACTCAAAAATTGGAATTTCTTAGATATATTAGGTTTATGTTTGTTTTGCCAAAAGTCTCCAGAAATCACTTGCGCTTTCAGGACGGGCAAAGAGATATCCTTGCAGTGTATCTACTGAAGTTCTAGCTAAGATGTTCTTTTGATTTAAATTTTCAATTCCTTCAACCGTCACTGTGGTGTTGTTCAAATGACAGAATGTAGATATGGTTTCAATGAAAGAGAAATAATAGGGGTCATACTCTAAATTAAATGCAAAACTACGATCAATCTTGACATTGTCCAGTGGTAACTTTCTTAAATGAGAAAGGGAAGAATATCCTGTTCCAAAATCATCCATGGCAATTTTAACGCCGATTTGGCGAACTGAATTCAAAATTTCAACGATTTTTGTGACGTCTTTGATAGCAAGAGATTCTGTAATTTCAACCATAAGATTCTTCGGCGGAATTCGGTAGGTGTGAATTGCACTCAAAATGGTAGAAATCAAGTCCGATTGCAACATTTGAATCACAGAGAAATTTACAGAAACCTGAATATTATACCCATGATCTAGCCACTTCTTCGCTTCTTTGCAAGCTTGATTGAGAATGTGTTTCCCGAGGGGGATAATCAATCCAGTCGATTCTGCAATTGGAATGAATTTGACTGGAGGGACATATCCGATTTCCTTGCTGAACCAACGAGCTAAGGCTTCAGCGCCAACTATCTTTGAAGTCTTTGAATCGATGATGGGTTGATAATAGACTTCAAACTCCTTGCAACCATCATCGACAGCTGCTTTTAATGCGCTTTCCATGTGCATGGTGTCTTCTTCATATTTCTTCAAACTTACATCATAAAGAATAAACTTGTTTTTACCAGAGGCTTTGGCTTCCATCAGTGAAATATTCGCATTACGAACCAAGGCATCCGCATTTCTATCGGTATCCGAGAAGAAACTTATTCCAAGACTTACTGTTACATACGATTCAAATCCTTCAACATAGAATGGCGTTTCAAAGAGTCCCATGATCTTATTCGCAACTTCGTATACTTGCTCTCCGTAGTTACCGTTAACAAGGATTGAAAACTCGTCTCCTCCGAAGCGATAAACGCTATTTTGAATTTCATTGATTTGAGACAACTGTCTTGCAATTTCTTTAATTAATGCATCCCCAAACGTGTAGGAATAAGTATTATTGATCATTTTGAAATTATCTAAATTCAATATTCCTATAAAAGCGTTGGATATCGAACCTTGCTTCGCTTCATAGGTATCATTGATGTCTAAAAGGAATCTGACACGGTTAGGCAGGTCACACATCATATCCTTGAATGCCAGTTCAGACATTAAATTTTCACTCTTCTTATTGGAAGTAATGTCTGTCAGAATCATCATACATGTTTTTTCGTCAAATCCGAAATCAACTTCGTTCTTTTCAATCAAAAACCACAAATCACTGCTGGAGAGATACATTTCGATGGGTTCATCATTCGATTGGTTGTCTCTGATAATATCTTTAAAGGACTCCATTTCTTCAGAATCGGGCAGCCCATCCTGCGTAAAAAATAATTCTTTGAAACTGTCATTGCTTTGCAATAATATTTCGCTTGATTTTGCAAAGATAGCAACGGCATTCGGAAGAGAGTTTAGTATTTGAATCAATTGATTCTGATTGACTTTGATTTTTTCATGAGAAGATTTTTTCTCGACGACATAAGAGAAAATGTATCCAAAGTCTTCAAACAGCATGACATCATCATCACTCCAGTTTCGCTGTGAATGATTATCGACGAAATTAATGACTCCGACGAGTTCCCCTTTATCGGCGATACCGACAGAAACAAGTGCTCTGGTCAAATCTCTTGATATGGTTTTGTTTTTAGCCTCGTCGTCATAATGAATGACAAAACTGTTTTGCTCTTTAAAATTCCAGTTTTTTAAGAAAGTGTCTTCTTTTCTGACATTCCGGATTTGGTTCATTTGACTTGTGTCATAAACAGACGTCCATTCCTTTATGCAATGATACAAATTCAAATCTTCATTGTCGCGGATAAAAATTGCGCCTCTAGAGAGTTGGAATGTTTCTGCGATTTTTGGGAAAATAACGTCAAACAAATCTTCAATGTTTTCGTATGTGTTTGCCAAATCAAGCATTTCAAGAAGAATCGCATGTTTTTTCCGCATGCTGATTAAATCCGTATGGAACCTGCTAGAATACTGCGACTGATTCAATGTAAGGGAAGTAAGGTGTATCATTTGAGAGATGTTTTCAGCGAACTCAAGCGCATACTCATAATGTTCAGAAATGGACGAATATGGAACTTTATCAAATAGGTTATTCGAGTCTTGAAATAGATTGTCAGATTCTACTTCTTCCAAAACGCCGTATACCACCATGGTCCCAATTCCGTATCCTTCGTATCCAAGGGGTATGCTTTTGCATATGATATTGTCATAACGCGATTTGCCAAGTTCTTTAATATTGGATAACATTTGTGGAGATAGAACATCCTTCAGTAATTGAAAGGATTCCATCGATGTCGCATAAGGCGTAATAAACTCATCTGCATTGTCAAAGAACGCTACATGCAATGAATGCATTCTCGTGAAATCTTGAATCAATTTTCCTAAGTCAATCGATGTAAGAATATGCTCCATCAATACATCTAAATCTTCTAAAAATCTCTGTTTTTCCTTTGCGTCTTCTGAAAGCGGAATAATCCGATTCAATTCATCAATGGCGTGCCTTGAAGTGGTTACATTTCTTATAATCGATTCAAGACTGGTTTCCTTGTCGCTTTTAACAAGATAACACTTTTCTTCAATCCAATAAATGTCTTTCCTTCGCGAAAAAATACGATACTCCATTCTGATTTGAGATAAGTTGCCAGATTTCAATTTTTCAAATTGCTCCAAAACAAAAGGCAAATCGTCATGATGAATGTAATCAGCAAAGTTTGCTTTACCGTTTATCAAGTCTTCTTGAGCGTATCCAAACTGAGTAATATTATTCGTAACAAAATCGAAAACCATCGGATTTTCAATGTTTCTAAAAGCATAGATGGTTTGTCCTTTGTTTGCGAGTTGAATCAAATGGTCCGAACGTATTTTTTCTTCTGAAAAATCGTTCGAAAACTCTGCAATCATCGCAACAAATTCTATTTTTGACTTATTTGGCATGATCGGTACTAGTTTTAGTTTTGTGTAAAATACTTTTCCGTCCTTGCCAATCAGTCTGCACTTAAAGGTAAAAGACTGCTTCTTTTGATAAAGCAAATCCTCAAGCTTAGAAAGATATGTCTTAACGTCTTTTGGATGCATAAGCGTGACTAGTTGTTTTTTCCCCGAAACAAAGTCTTCGTTTTCATATCCAAGATAATCGAATTTTTCAGTCGCATAAACGACTTTTCCGTTTCGATGATTGTAAATCAAAAGAACCATATTTGAACTTGACAAGGTTTCTTTGATCATACTCTCGATTTGATCTTTGCTCAGTTCGCTATCATGTTCACTGAAATAACTGGTGGATTCAATAATCGGAGCATAGACCAAGATAATCCCTATCAAATGATTATCAAATGAATAGTACGGAAATTTTTGATATTTAATCATCGTTGTGTATGTGCCTGAGCGTACACGGCCGAAAGTATCCCAAAACAATCCGCTATGATTGTAAATTTTATCATCGGAGGATTGTATAGACTCGAGAATTGAACCTGAATACAATTCTGTATCATGCTTTCCTATCATGGAATGGGTCAGGTTACTATCGTAGGGAACATACTCGCTGTAGCCTAAATAATATCCATCTTTGTTCTTCCACATAATTTTAGGAAGTTGGTTGTCTCTGAACATTTTAATTGCAGTATCAAAAAATACCAGTACAATGCTTCTAGAGCCAATGTTAATCAAATTCACAGATCCACTACAAATAATGGTTTGATTATCAATTGATAAATTCATTCCATAAAAGACTTTGGAATTTTCGTTTCCAATTAAATCATACTGAAAATTCAAGGTACATACGGATGGAAGTTTGTCAATTCCCCGCATTCTAAATGCGAGTATTTCCCCAGTATCTTGAAAAAAGACAACAGTATCATAATTTATTCTATCGCATAATTCTTGAAAATGATGGATATATCCAGCCATTGTTTTCAACCTCCCGAGCAAATTACAGAGCCAATAAATAATAAAATAAAATCTAATTGATTATATCATAAAAGTATATCGTAAATGTAGTTGATTCCAAGAAATAGATGTAAAAAGTGCTTTTTCACCAGATGTCGCTTCAGCCGAGAAAATAATTGATTATGAATATTGCTTTTTTGATTTAAATTTGATACAATAATAACGCTAATGTCGATGGAGGTGATACTATGGCAAACATTAAGTCACAAATAAAACGTAATATTACAAATGAAAAAAGACGGATGGCTAACGCATCTTTTAAATCATCGCTGAAAACCGCCATTAAAAGTGTGGAAGTCGCAGTGCTAAATAAGAATAAAGAAGTCGCAGTCGCAGCTCTCAATATTGCATACATGAAACTAGACAAATCTGTGTCTAAAGGCGTTCATCATAAAAATTATGCATCTAGACAAAAAGCTCGTTTAACAAAACAAGTGAATGCTCTTTAAAGAAAAAAAGCCTCTCGGCTTTTTTTTCTTTATTCGGCTACTCTTCGATACAAAAACATCTCAACACCGATAAACTTATCGATTTGTCCACTCTTGATTTGATAATCTAAAGTTTCAAGCTCCGACATGTAGTCATACAATCCATCATCGGTTGTTTCCTTTGCATTTTTAACCATATAGTAAACTCGACCTTTTGAAGCTTGAAAATATTTCATGATATCTTCAAAAGAGCGTTTAGACTGCAATAATTCCTTCGTATAGAGTATTTCTTGAAATTTGCTCATCATCACACCCATCATCCAAACAGGGTCAACATTCATCGTTAAGAGGTCTTTATAGATATGCATGATAAGCTGATCGTCTTTTGCCAAGATTGCATTTACGAGTGTAAAGATGTTTTCTTCCAAATTCCTCGTAGTCACTTCTCGTACCATTTGAATATCAATCTTATCAATGCCTTCTGAATATAACATCAATTTATCAAGTTCATTCATCATCGTCAAGGAGTCGTTGCCGACTCTTGAGATAAATTGTTGAAGAGCGTTCGCTTCAATTGATTTTCCGTTTTCTTTGATGATTCTTTTGATTTCACCATAAAGATCTTGGTGTTCTTCCTTGTTGCAAACAATAACTTCTGCCTTATCGAGAACAAGTTTAACCACTTTTCTCTTTCGGTCGAGTGTTTGAGCAGGACAGACGATAATGAGTGTTGTTGAGGGATTCGGGTTTTCCAAATACAATTCAATGTTTGAAAATTCCTTTTCAACAGGCGCAGTTGTCAAAAACAAAGCATTCGTCCAAACGACTGCTTTTTTTTCAGTCAAAAACGGAATCGTCATCGCAGAAGAGAGTACGTTATCAATCGAAGTCTCTTCAAAATCGTAAATTTCTACGCTTTCTTCTTCAATTTGTAACTCTTTCCAGACTTTTTCCGTTCGTGATTTTAATAGATAATTATCATTTCCATAAAGCAAGTACACTGATTTTTCCAAATTATCACCGTAAATCATTATATCATTTAAGCACTCATAATAAAAGACGTTTGTGCCAATTGGTTGTGTATATTAGCCGCTGACTCAAGATTCCTTCACTACAAATGTAGTGTGTCACCGTCCTCAAATGAATCCAGGAATAATAGTTGATTGAAATGCTTCCTTGAGTCTTTGTTTGAAATACAGTCGCGCCTGTCTCTTTCAGCCGCTCAATAACGATGGGTGAAGGTTGTCCGTAGTTGTTTTCTCCAACGGAAATAATCGCAAGAGCCGGTTGAATGGCAGAAATAAACTCAATCGAACTTGAGGTATCTGACCCATGGTGACCCACTTTCAAAACATCAATGGAGATTAGTGATTCGCGTTGAATGTAAAATTCTTCCTCGCTCTCTAAGTCCCCCATAAAAAGATAATGATCGCCTTCAATTTCTGCCGATAAAACAAGCGAATTGTTATTCTCATTAGAATCACCTGAATTCGAATGCAAAACTTCAAACAAAATCTTCCCACATTTCACTTCGTCTTCCGTACTTAAAACTTCGATATACGGGAAATCCTCAAAAGTGTGACTGGCATACACATGACCGATTTGTAATGCATCCACCAAATCAGACAATTCTCCATAGTGATCATTATGGAAATGAGAGATGAAGATTGCGTCAATCCGATTGACATTTTCACCTTTTAAGTAGTGTATCAAGTCATCATAATCATCTTTAGGTCCTGTGTCTATCAATACATGACATCCAAGAGATTGAATGTAGGTAGCGTCGCCTTGTCCAACATCTAAAAACACAACCTTCGAAAGCAAGGGATTATATGGATGAATGGATGCGAACAAAATTGAATATATAATCATAGTAATCGGGATGATGAATTTCTTGTGACTGATGAAACATACCATTAGGTAAATGGCTCCACAATAAAACAATGCTACATATCCCATACTTGGAAACTGGAATGCAATCCATGGATTTATGGCGTCGAATAGATGTATCAAACTCGAAAAAAGCTTTATTACCGTTTCGTATATTCCACCGAGTTGTGGAATCAAAACTGTGACGAAAGATAAAGGTATAAGAATAAATGTAATGACTTCAAGAAAGAATATACTAGCGAAGATACTCAGGAGTCCGTATCCTTGATTCATATTCAAAATGATAGGCAAGCTGAATAAGGTCGCAATCAATTGCAACCTTATTAGTTGAACAAATCTCTTATGCCCTTTCAAGAGTGGCTCCGATAACAGGATTGCAAAAGTGATTAAAAAACTGAGTTGAAATCCCGCCTGCGAAAGATAAGCCGGTTCATAAAATAAAAAGAGAATGAAAATGAAACTAAGGAGGTCCGTCTTCGAAAAGAACCATCTGTTTTTTTTATTCAAATATAACAAAACGACAAGTAAAGATGCTCTCAAAATCGAAACTGAAAATCCCGTTAACACATTATAAATTAATAGAACAAGGAATGTAATCGATTTTTCAGTACTCTCTTTGATATAGAACATGGAAAGTATCAACTTCGTCATTAGGAGAATCAACCCTACATGCATCCCAGAAATCGCGAACAAATGCGCAATTCCTAAATTTCTAAATTTTTGAAGGTCTGTTTCTGAGACGCTAGAGTCGTCGCCTAGAACAAACATTTTCAAATATGCTCCACTTTCATAAGAATGCGTTTCTTCAATTTTAACCGCTACTCTAGTTCGAATTTCTTTTAAATTGAAAACATGTCCTGTAAGAATCAGCTTTGAAGCGTAGAACTGACCTCTAATCTTCAGTGATTCCAAATAACTCAGATAATCGAAAGTATGCTTAATTTGAGCACTATCAGTTTCAAAAAAATGCCCGTCTAATTCAAGGGTGTCTCCCGGGAGATAATAAAGTTCTTCAGAAGCATAGACCATTATATTTCCTTTATCGGTTTTCAAAATCAACTTTTGATCATAGATTTCCATGACTTGCCCAGAGATTGTTGTTTGACTTAAATCAATGGAGGGGTTTTGAATCAATGACATTCTGAGTTGAAATGCCACCAAAACAATCAATCCAAGCAACAGTACATTTTTGCTTCTTCTCAAAAGAAAAAGCACTTCTAAACCAAAAAAGAGCATCAAGACAATGCTCTTTTCCATTTCGATATATAGCCCAAGTAATAAGGACAAATGAATTAGTTTGGAGGACTCAGACTGTAATATCTTCAGAAATGTCTTCATAAATGCTTGACTTGATTCCGGATACTTTCATTATGTCTTCAATCGAATCAAAAAATCCGAACTCTGCTCTGTAATCGATAATTCTCTGTCCGAGGATAATTCCGATTCCGTTTAAGGTCATTAATTCTTCGAGTGACGCTGTATTGATATTAATTAAATTGCTTTCTTCTTCCACAACGATCGATTGATGACTACCTAAGACAGGTATCATAATCTCAAATCCTTCATAAAGTCGCATGTCCATGAACAAATTATAGGTATCGGCATTTTCAGTCAGTCCGCCTGCCAAAGTGATTAATTCTTGAAGTGTGGAAAATTCACCCACCTCATATTCGCTTGGGCGAAGAACTTCTCCTCCAATATACACTTTGAACTGAAGGATCGTAGAATTATCATTCGTACTTTTTTCATTAACAAACAGCACCATTTCATCGACAATTTGCTGACTCAAGTTTAAACTGCTCGAATCTGCATTTTCCAAGAAACCACCACTCAACGCAATCACTTCATAAACCCTGGTTCCTTCCGGCACTGCATAAACGCCAGGATTGAGGACGGCCCCTTTCAAATCGACATAGAGCTTCCGATTAGATGTTTCTAGGTTTAACTCGCTTGAAGAGGGAATATAAATGACCATTTGGTCATAGATATTCTTAGATAAATTGATTGTAGAGACATCCGCATTTTCCGTCAAACCGCCCGCAAGGTTTATGAGATCTGCGATTCTCATCTGTGATCCTGCACTATAGACGCCAGGGTAGACGACTTCTCCCTTTACATCGACAAAGAGAATCGTGCTTGCAGTCGTTTGTGTTGAAGAATTACTGTAATCAACGGCTTCTGTCGTCAAAGCATAGACTTCAGTGGACTGATTCTTGAGTCCAAGAATTGCAATTCCGACAATACCCATAAACAATAAAAAAAAGCCTCCGTATTTCTGTATGAATGAAGTCATATCATCACCTCACACAGATATTACGCAAGCCTCTAAAAAATTCTTTATTCTGTTTTTTGTGCTACAAATATCGTACGTTCAGGCATAAAAATTCTTTCCAGCACCTGAAATCCGACTTTCAAAAGAATCTCTTCATACTTTTGTGCGTCATGTGTCTGTTCGAAAATTTGAACAGATTCAACTTGTTCGTCAATGTTTAACTGAATAGTATGAATAATGCTATGTTCTCTTTCCCCTTTGTGGGATTCCCAATGAAAATGATATTCCTCATCATCTTCATCATAGCCATCAAGGGCATCGATATATTCAGAACTGAGGACATCGAATATAAAAACACCGTTTCCGTTTAAAGCTTCATAAATATTCGTAAATCCAAATGCGACATCTTCAAGATCCGAGAGATGGTTGATGACATCCATTGAAGCGGTAATCACATCGAATTTAGCAGGAATCGGATCGAGAAGGTCGTAGACTGCAATTTCCAAATCGATTTTTTCTTCGTTAGCTCGGTAAGAGACAATATGAAGCATCTCTTCGCTCAAATCAGTCGCAGTGACGTCAAAACCCGTTCTGGCGAATTCAAGCGCAAGCGTTCCTGTTCCGCATCCGATATCCAATAAGCTGCCTTGTGAAGTGTATTTTTCAAGGATTCGCAAATACTCATCGTAAACGTCAGGGTCGATGAACGCATCATAGAACGTCGCTAATAAATCATAATTCATCCGTTATGCCACTGATAGAGATTTGGTCTCTTTCGATAAATAGTTTTTCAATTTGGTAGTACTCTCTTGTTTCCTGATGCATGACGTGGACCAATAAGTCTCCGAGGTCAAACAACAACCAGCGGTTGTCTGTTTTCCCTTCAACCTTTAATGGTGCACCATAAGGAAGTATTTGTGATATTTTATCAATTGAGGCGTGAACCTGACGTTCATTTGTGGCTGACGCAACAATTTGGTAGTCATAATATGGGGATGCGCCTTGAAAATCATAGATTCGGATATTTTGAAGTCTCAAGTCATCCAATGCTTTTACTACGGCGTTTAAGGACGGTGTCATTCCATTCCTCCATTCAGAAGATTTTGATAATGTGCCAGAGCTTCCAGCGAATTTGAACTAATGGTTTGTGAAGATTGCTTTAAATGTTTCATTTTGCCTAATAATATATCATAGACCGCTTTGTCCAAGTTGACGAATGCGGTCTTTGCAATATCTTGATTGTAAAAAGATCTGGATTCTTCAGCATAGTCAGACACAAACAGTATTTTTTCAAGAAGGCTCATCTGTTTTCTTCCCGTAGGATGAAACAAAATGGCATGAATAATGTCTTCATCCTCGATTCCTTGACTCTTTGCGTAAGCTGCACTACTTATCGCATGAAGCGTCGGTTGTGGGTAAGAATCAATGAATTCAGTAGAATAATACGTCGCTGCGACCTGTTTTGCTTTTTCTACAGGCCAATATTTTGTAACGTCATGCATGTATGCAGCAATTTCTGCTTTTCTTGGGTCTGCCCCATAATGAAGTGCAAGCCGATTTGCTAAAGCTGCCACATGTTCGGTGTGGTTCCATCGCGCTTTGTGTTTTTCAAGAGCTGAATATGCAAGTTCTTTGACAAAAGCAACTTCTATCATCAGATGATTGCCGGTCTAGCGTAAACACCTACTACGAAAGGAGCATGGACTCTCACGTAGAATGGTGCCCGAATTGTTAAAAATCCGAGTCCAGAAAATACGATGTCGTATTTGAGGTTGTCTCTGATTTTAAAATCGTGCGTAACCCACTTTGGAACAGCCTCTTCAGGATTGAAGGGCGGTGTCAAAAGCGAATAGAGTTTACTTTCATAAAGTTCATCTGCTTTTGCAGTTTTTGTCCTGTGAATGTTGAGCGTGTTTGCGAAATAAGTAACCACATTGACTTTATCTCCGGTTTCACCGTTGATGATGTCAATTCTGGCAAGACCACCAAAGAAAAGCGTTTGGCCTTCATTAAGTTGAAAGATGAGTGGTTTAATCTCTTTTTTAGGGACTGTCATCTTGTAAGATGGACGCGTCAGATAATAAGTGTATTGATGCTTGTTGATAACGCCAGGTGTATCGTAAATCATCGTGCCGTCTAACAATGGGAATCCAATCAACCCAATCGTCGTTCCTGGTTGAGAAGATACGGTTACGACGTCTGTCGGCATACCTAGGTATCTTTTGAGAATTTGGTTGATGATTCTTGATTTTCCAACGTTATTGGATCCAACCAAATAGACATTTCTGTTGCCTTTATATTTTAAGATTAAATCCATTAGATCATCGAAATTGTTTCCATATTTCGCAGAAATCAAAATAGAATCAAGGACTGTAAATCCCTCATTTGCAAGCATCGTTTTTAACCAGTTTAGAATTCGTTCTGGTTTCACATTTTTTGGTAATAGATCCATTTTATTACCGACAAGAATAACGTCTTCATTTCCTGTTAAACGTTTGATGGCAGGAACGAAGGAACCGGTGAAGTCAAAAATGTCAACGATTTTTACAATCAGTGCATTTTCCTTCGAGATTTTGTTGATGATGTTGAAATACTCCTCGTTTGTAACGGAGATGGTAATAATATCACTGTAATGTCTGATTCTGTGACACCGTTGACAAAAAACGGCTCTAGAATCACTCGTAGCCATTACTTTATCGGATACAAATCCAGGTAATGTCTTGTCTTCGTGCTGAATTAAGGCGCCACAACCCTTACAGTATAATTCCCCCATCAAACCTACCTCTTTTCATTTAGCCCCAGCCTTATGTACATCTCGGGTTTGTGTCTTTTGATTCGTTTAATCATTCTTTTTTCAAGTTGACGATTCATTTTCGTATACCATTTTTCAACGTTTCTTTTGATTGCGTTAACAACGATGACATAAAAGCCCATTCGCTTTCCACCAAAAACATCAGTCATGAACTGGTCTCCGATAACACATATTTCTTTTGGATTTTTGATGTCTAAAAGTACCATCGCTCTTTGAAACCCTCTTTTAAGTGGTTTCTTTGCGCTACAAATAAATCTAGCGTCGAGCTTCTTCGCGAAGGATTCGACTCGATCCAAATGATTATTAGATATAATGATGATTTCAAATCCTAATTTTTCTATGAGAGCAAACAAGTCGACGATGCTTTGATTCGGCAAAGTTTCGTCATATGGAATGAGTGTATTGTCGAGATCGATCAATATTGCTTTGATTCCTTTTTCTTTGAGTGTCACATAATCAATGTCATAGACTGTTTTCTTAAAATCATCCGGGTAAAATAAGTTTTCTCTTATCACTAAATCAATCATGAATACCCTCCGAACATTACTATTATTATACCGAAAAAAACAAGAAAAGTCCAATTTTTTATTGTTGACTCAATAAAATAGGATGTTTTCACATCCAATTTTTGTTTTATTCAATTATATCAACAAATTCTGACTTGAAAAGATAGATTTCTAGAGCCAGAAGCGTTTAGGACATATCCTTCTACAAACGCTTCTGAATCAACAAGATAACGATCCATTTCAACTGTATCGCTTTCGTAGATTGCAACTCCGTAAGCAATTTGGTATATCTTGATTTTTCGAAAGTCATCGAACGCTTCTAAAGCCATCTTAATGTATTCTGTATTGTTCACGTGATTGTTGTGGTCGAGCATATCAGGTGTGACCTTCAATCGAACCGTTTGATGTAATTCTTTTGAATCTCTTTTCTGAATTTTCTTTAGAACTGGGTAATTGAAATCCACTTGTTCATCCAGATACTTTAATCCTTGCATAAATTCAAATTTGTCCAGTTTTTCAACCGACAAGGTGTCCTTACTGACAAGAGCCCATTTGGCAAGTCCGAATACAATCAATTCATCTCCAATGTAGAGTTTATAAAAACGATTGATTCCAACTTTTCCTGGTGTCTCAAGCCAAGTCTCAATTCGAAAGGTTTCATGGAGTAAAGGCAGGCGAATAATCTCAACCGTTAACCTTGTCACAACCCAAAACAAATCAATTTTAGACATGTCTTCAAATCCAAATCCAAGAATCAAACCATGGTTATCAGAAACGTTTTGAATTTTCTTTTGAAGAACATGAATCTTCATTTCACTGTTTTGATCAATTTCATTCAATTCAACACTAAAATACTCAATATGCTTTTCCATGGGCATTCCTCGTATTTTGCTTTGGACGAATAAGGCAATTCGGTTCATTACCAATCAAGTCAAAGCGTTTTGCACCGACTAGTGCCTCATATACCAAATCATAGTTTTTGGGATTCCGATATTGAATTAAAGCTCTTTGGAGGGCTTTTTCATGTTGTGATTTCGCAACATAAACAGATTCATTGGTTCTAGGATCCATCCCTGTGTAATACATCATCGTTGACAATGTCATCGGCGTCGGATAGAAGTCCTGAACTTGTTCGGGATTATATCCCATGTCGCGGATATATTCTGCTAGAAGGATGGCGTCTTCAATCGAACTTCCCGGATGACTGCTCATTAAGTATGGAACCAAATATTGTTCCTTGTTAATTTCTTTTGTAATTTGATAGAATTTTTCCACAAAGCGATCATAGAGTTTTCTGGAAGGTTTTCCCATTTTGTCAAGGACGCGAGGAGATACATGCTCAGGCGCGACCTTGAGTTGCCCAGAAACATGATGTTCAACTAGTTCTCTAAAGAAGGTGTCGTCTTTGTCGTACATAACATAGTCATATCTAATGCCACTTCTTACAAACACTTTTTTGATTCCGTCAAGTTCACGAAGTCCTCTTAATATTTCTAAGTAGTCAACATGGTCGACAATCAAACTTTTGCAAGGATTCGGGTGAAGGCATTGCTTTGTTTTGCATACGCCATGTTCTTCTTGTTTTAAACAAGACTTGTGATAGAAGTTTGCTGTGGGACCGCCTACATCATGAATGTATCCTTTGAAGTCTTTATCTGCGGTAAGAAGTTTTGCTTCCTCGATAACGGATTCTTTGCTCCTGGAAGTCATCATTCTTCCTTGATGCATGGTAAGTGCACAAAAAGAACAACCTCCGAAACATCCACGATTGACAGTCAGTGAAAATTTGATTTCATCCATCGCTTTGATATGCCCTTGCTTTTCAAGTTCGGGATGGGCTTCTCTCATATAGGGAAGTTGATAGACTTCATCAAGTTCAAATTCAGTTAAAACTGGTTGAGGCGGATTTTGAACTACGTAGATGTCATTTACTTTCTCAACAAGTTGTTTAGAGGTAATCGGATCTGTATTCGTATATTGAATCATATACGACTGATTGGCTTTCATTTTATCTTTATGAACTTCTTCGTAGGTCGGTAAAATAATGGAATCTTCAGAAATATAATCTTGATTTATTGTTGAAAAAACAGTACCTCTGACATAGATTAAATCTTGTTTTGAAATTCCAGCTTCGAGACTATCCGCAATTTCAACAATGGCTTTTTCTCCCATTCCGTAAACAAGCAAGTCTGCCTTTGAATCAATTAAAACACTTTTTCTATAAGTGTCGTCCCAATAGTCATAATGACCCATTCTTCGAAGAGAAGCCTCAATACCGCCAAGAATAATTGTGCTCGTAGGGTCAATTTTCCTAACAATGTTAGAATACCTGATTAATGCACGATCTGGGCGTTTACCCATAATGCTTCCTGGTGTGTAGAAATCAACTTTCCTTCTTCTTTTCGAGACGGTGTAATGGTTTACCATCGAATCTATATTTCCAGACGATATCAGCCATCCTAGTCTTGGTTTCCCAAACTCAAGAAAGGATTCTTCTTTAAATACATCCGGTTGAGACAATATGCAAACAGTATATCCATGTCTTTCTAAAATCCTTGTGATGATGGCAACACCAAACGAAGGGTGGTCGCAATATGCATCCCCGGAGACAAATACAAAATCCGGAATTTGGATTCCGGAAAGAAGCATCTCTTGTTTTGTGATTGGGAGAAACGGCATATCTACACCTCGTATTGATGAACTAAATTCTTTAATTCTTGATTTGTTTTTTTATATTCTGGATCCAGCTGAATTAACAACTTGTAAAAATTCTTTTGATGTCCTTTGATTTTGAAATGAACGATTTCGTGACATAGGGTTGAATGAAGATATTTTTTTTCAAATCGTCCAAGTATCGAATTCATTTTAACAATTTTTTTCTTGATGTGGCAACTTCCAAATCTAGATTTCATTAACTGTGCTTTGATGACTAGTCCTTCTTTAGGTAGTAGAGTGATTCCAAGTGGCGAAAGTTTCAGCAAATACTCTTTCGATTCTTTAATGACTTCTCTTTGATAGAATCGTTCAATGATTCGATGAATTTGGTTCTCCTCTTTGCAAGTCAATTGGGCAATGCCATCTTTAACAGACATAAAATTACGGCTTCCACTTTGAATGACCAAAGGAATTTTGGAACCAAACAGTTCTATAAATTGATTCGAATATAAAGGAATTTTATCTTTTTGATTCAGTCTAAGAATTAGTTTTGATTCGTTTTTTTTGATGAATTTACGAAGTTCCTCTTCTGAAGTATGTGGGTTCGTCGTGATTGAAAAATGATTGTCAACAATTCGAAGATAGGTGTGCAAGATATTCTTCCTGATAACTTCATAATCAATCATCTGACTTCCAATCATGATTTGATTCATTCGATTGCCTCTAAGAATTTCATCACAAACTCGCTCGTAGTGTGCGCAATTTTTTCAGAAAAATCATTATAGGTTTCCTTTTGACCTTCAGCATCAATAACATCGCTGATGCCACGAATGGATAGAAATGGAATATTAAATTTGAAGCAGGTTAGTCCAATCGACATTCCTTCCATTTCGCAGGCAAGAACGTTGTCGATTTCTTTCAATATCGGATGAAGGGATGCTTTGCTTGTGACAAACCTGTCTCCCGAAACCAGTTTTCCCTGATGGACTGAAATATCGTAGTCTTCAAAGACAAATATAGCTTTTTGCCTTAAGTTGAAATCCGTTTCAACAATCAGCGGGTCATTTGCCATCTGTCCATAAGGAATATTGTCAATGGAAGTTAAGTCCACGTCGAAATAAGATATGCCATCTGCAATTACAATATCTCCGACCTTCGTCGGAAGCAACCCACCGGCGATCCCAATGTTAATTACTTGGTTGACTGGGTACTTTTCCAAAAGAAGTGTGGTTGTAATCGTCGCATTGACTTTTCCAATTCCAGATTTTGCGATTACGACTTCTTTTCCAGACAAGGTGCCACTATAAAAGATTTTATCCGCAAAAGTGTCTTCTTTATAAATCTCCATTTGTTCCAACAATAGTTCTATTTCTTTGTCCATTGCGCCAATAATACCAATCATTTTACCCTCCGAAAAAAGAAAAAAGAGAAAAATTTCTCATTTTCTCGTTATTTTATATCTGCGATTTCAACAGTGATTTCGGTACCTGTCTCCGCTTTGTACACTACTTTTTGACCTTTTTTGTGTCCAATAAGAGCGCGTCCTAATGGAGATTCATTCGAAATCTTGCCTTGTAAAGGATTGGCTTCCAAATGACCCACAATCGTAAATTCTTTTGATTCGGTTTTTGAGTCAAATTTTAACTCAACAGTTTTCCCAATCATTACGACTCTAGAGGCGGTATCCTTGATTAACTCAGTATGCTTCAAAATGTTTTCAAGCTCTTTGATTCTTGCTTCAATTCGAGCTTGTTCATCTCTTGCAGCGTCGTAATCGGCGTTTTCAGATAAATCACCTTGGGCCCTCGCTTCTTTCAAAGCTTCTAGGTTCTCTTTACGGTCAACCTCTTTAAGTGTTTGAAGTTCGTTCTTTAGGTTTTCCAAGCCCGCTTCCGTCAATTTAAACGTGTTTTCCATGAATATTTGTCTCCTTGTGTTAAGTGGTTTATATTATAGCATAATTTGTTTGAATGTAAAAGCATTATTTATTTAAGATTGAGATTATTTTCGAGTGAATCAAATCGACAGCCACATCATGGCTGTAATCATTGGGAATGATAATGTCGGCGTATCTTTTCGTCGGTTTGACAAATGCGTAATGCATCGGCTTAACGGTATTTAAATATTGGTTGATGACGCTTTCAATGGTTCTTCCTCTTTCCTTCGTATCTCGTTGTAATCTTCGAATGAAACGAAGGTCGTCATCCGCTTCGACAAATAGTTTGATATCAGCTAATTGGCGAATTCGATCATCTTCCAAAACAAGGATGCCTTCGAGGATAATGATTTTCGCTGGATGGATAATTTCTGTTGCTTTCGCACGAGTCAATTCGACAAAGTCATATGTTGGCTTTTCAATTGATTTTCCTGCAATAAGGTCAAGAAGATGCGCGTAGAATAAATCGTTGTCTAAAGCGAAAGGATGGTCATAATTGACGGCTTCTCGTTCTTCCATCGTCATATCAGATTGGTCTTTGTAGTAGTCGTCATGTTTCAATACGACAATAGGAAATTTATCTAAATCTTTTATGATTTTATTGACGACAGTGGTTTTTCCAGAAGAAGATCCTCCTGCTACAGCAATGATAACGGGTCTATTCATTTAAAACACCTTCCTTAAAATGTCATAGGGTGATAAAGGGGTTTCACATTTTATTTTGATGATTTGAAGTGGATGTCTTGCGGCATCTAATTCAAGACCAAATTCATCGTAAATCGGTCCAGCAATAAAAGTTGTATGTGTGTGATTTGGAGAAAAAATTTCCAACAGATCCTTTGGTTCGAAATAATTTCTTTGTTCAACCAATGCCTCAAGCGTCTCTGGATTATAGGATTTGACGATTCCGACAAACTCTTTGGTGGGAACTTCACTTCTCATGTTGTATAGCTGTTGTTCAGGGGTAGTAATGCCTTCCATAAATCCAAAGGATGTTAAACGATTTTCGGCCTTTCTGATTTCTGCTTCATAATAAGATAAGTCCTTCAAGGCGTTCGACTCATAGTCATCGATGAATTCTCTGTATGCACTGACGACTGTCGAAATGTAGTGAATCGACTTCATTCTTCCTTCAATCTTTAAAGAAGCCACTCCGATATCCATTAAGTCTTTAATAAAACGAAGGGTTTCCAAATCTTTTGACGACATTTGGAAATCATAGTCTTCGCTGACAAGCGTTCCTTCATTATATAAATTATATTTCCACCTGCAACTATGTGCACATCCGCCTCGATTTGCGTCTCTGTCGGTCATATAGTTGGACAAAGTGCACCTTCCGGAGTAAGAAACACACATTCCGCCGTGAATAAACACTTCAAGATCTGCTTTCGCAGATTGATGGATGGCTCTGATTTCTTCAATAGAACATTCTCTCGCAAGAACCACCCGTTTGACACCTTGGTCAAACCAAAAATTCGTTAGGCTTGAGTTGGTGACCGAAACTTGCGTTGAAAGATGAATTTCAAGTTTCGTAAGCGATTTTGCTCGATCGATGATGACAGGGGAAGAGCAAATGATTGCATCAACACTCATGTTGTCAAGGGCTATGAGGTATTCATCTAGTTTATTAACATCTTCATTGTGAAATACAATGTTCGTTGTAACATAAATTTTCTTACCGATGCTATGAGCAAAGTCAACAGCTTCCTTGATGAACTCCAAAGTGAATTTGGATGCTCTTGCGCGTAAGGAAAATTCTTGTCCTCCGATGTAGACGGCATCAGCGCCGTAAAGCAATGCAAACTTGACTTTTTCTAAATCTCCAGCAGGAGCAAGTAGTTCTACTCTCATTATAGAGCCTCCTTGCTGCGACCGATTCGTCGGTAATAAAAGCCGGTATCATATTCCTTTTGGTATTTCTCTTGAAAAGAATCTTGAAGTTTGCTGTTCGAATAAGCTTCTATGCTATCAAAATATTCTTGATCTGACATGAAAATTCTTTTCACAAAAAAGTCAGTCATATATGGTGAAATCACTCCAAGTTCCTGAAAGGAAAGAAGCTTTTTAGATCTAAATATGGTTGTCCCAAAAGCATCTTCAATGACGGGGTAAAATTCATTCAATCGAAGTTCTTCTTGTAAAAAATAACTTTGAGCGTTTTTGACGCCTAATAAATTTAACCCTTTAAACTGACTGTAGTTTGAAATCAATGGTCTTCTCGAGTAAAACATTTCTAGATAACCGTGCCCACAAATCGAAAACTCGATGTCTTGAGTACAGTCAGCGATCTCAATGATTTCTTCCAATGTCACTTCTTTCGAAACCGTTAACCCTTTTATTTTTTGTTTTCTTGCAAACCAGGCATCATAACAATTAGTGTTCGAAGTACCAGGCTGAAAAATCAGAAGATTTTCCATTTGATGCTTTTTAAGGAGGGAATATAGGGTAAAATCAAATCCTACAATTCCGTCCAGGTTTGCTGATTTTACTTCATTTAAGAATTTGTCAAGTTTCGAAAGCATATCTTCATGAATCATGACATTAATCATCAAATAAACTAACTTTCCCATTTTATGGGATTGTTTTGAAATTTCTTTGATTTCAGGAAGTGAAAATGAAGATATCTGATTTCTGGTGAACTCCAGTGTATGTAGCAAAAAAACATCTGCGCCAAGCGTTGCGAGATGTGACATCTCTTGGATGTTTTTCAATGTAGCTACAATGTTCAAATTGAGGTTCCTCACTTTTTGTATGAGATTGCCATGCCGTCTCCAATTTCATATATAAAGGAATCGTAGTCGTTTTTTTCAAGCAACCATTGATTGAATTTGTTGATTTTTCCGACTAATTGTTTTCGGTTCCGACTTATAATGCTTTTTGGATTTTCAACAAATCCATGAAATAAAAGATTATCTGTAATCACAATTCCACCTTTGGAAAGCAGCGACTCAAATTTTTCAAAGAAACGAATATATTGCGCCTTGGCAGCATCAATGAAAATGACGTCAAACTGACCAAGAGATTCAATAGCAATCTCAAGAGCATCTGCCTCAATAAATGTAATCTTGTTATTTGCTAAGTCTGTGGAAATCAGGCCTTTTGCTCGCTTCAAAATTTCAGGGTTTCTTTCGATTGTCACAACCGAAGCGGAAGTAAATTTCGAAATCGAATAGGCAGTGTATCCAATTGCAGTTCCTATTTCCAATACACGGCAATATTTGCCAATTTGAATCAAATGCAAAATCAGGCGAATCCCTTCTTCCGAAATAATCGGAATCTGTTCTTTCGTCGCCACAGTTTTCATTTCATCTAAAATCGGATCCACTAAGGTCCGATTTGTTCGATTCAAGTAGTCGTTAGCCAAGGTTCCACCATCCAAAAAAAGATGAGAAGAGGTAGATCTACTCTTCCTCTTCTTTTTCTTCTTCGTCTTCTAGAAAACTTTCCAGTACTTCTTCAATCAATTCCCACTCGGCATCAGTTTCCACTTGTCCGAGGTTTCCTTCGTTGTCATCTTCAGGATTGTAGCTAGCGGCATAATATTCGCCAGTTTCGTCATCCTTCACTTGGTATACGACATATGATTTCGCAAATTCTTCTGATTCAAATGTCATGATGATATTGCATTCAATTTCATTGCCTTGTTCATCAGTCACGATTAAAGTTTCAAATTCTGTGTCCATAGTTCCTACCTTCTGCTATCCAAATAGCTTTGTAAAATGACCGTTGCGGCCAATTTGTCTACTTTTTCTTTTCTTTTTCTCGAATTCATGTTCGCACTCATCATGACTTGATGAACTAATCTGGATGTTAATCGTTCATCCCACAGTACAATCTTAGCCGAAGTCATCTTTTCAAGATTGGCTTTGAAGTCCTCTGAGACTTTCGCTTGAAATCCAGTCGAGCCATCCATATTTCTTGGATGGCCAAGCACGACTAATTCTACCTTATTATTATCAATAAAATCTTTGATGTAGTCAAGGGGTAACTGATAATTTCCTTCTTCAAATCGAAAAGTTTCAATTCCGCTTGCTAAAATCATCGAAGGATCCGACATGGCGATGCCACAAGTTTTAGATCCGAGGTCTAGTCCCAAGGCTCTCATAATAGAGAATCCCTCACTTCTTTAAGCGCAAAATCAACACTTGAAACGTCTTTTCCACCTGCTTGAGCGAAGTCGGGACGACCGCCTCCGTTTCCTCCGCATAGAATAGCTGCTTTCTTTACTAGATTGCCAGCATGAACGTTTTCTTTATTTGTTTTAGCAATGAAAACGACCTTGTCTCCCAAAATAGATCCCAGAAGAACTGTTCCTTTTTGGAGTTTGACAAGCAAGTTGTCAACCAATTGTTTCAAGACGGAGATGTCGATACCTTGAACCTTACCAATCAATGTGTCTTTTTGAATCATCGAAAGGTACGGTGTCAAATCATTTAAGGCAACAATTTCTTTTTGTCTTGCAAATTCTTTTTCTATGTCTTTGACTCGGACTTGAACTTCAGACAAGAGGTGTCTTTTGTTCAGTACATCTTGGTAACTTCCAATTACATCTTGATGAAGTGTTTTGTCAAAGGACAAGATTATGTTTTCTTTCTTTGCTTCTTCAAGAATGAAGTCGGCTTTTTTTAGCAGGTTTTCGATGTCTTGATTGATTCCTTTTAAAGAATCATCAATCTTATCAACATTGATATTGGTTAATCCTTCAATTCGATAGATTCCCGACCCAATCGATGAAATGCTTCTTACTGCAAACCGATCGATGTCTCTAATGTTCGATACATGCGTTCCACCGCATAAGTCTAGCGTATGTTTTAAATCGACGACTCTGACATATTCGTCATATTTTTCACCAAATTCAGCGATTGCACCTTTTTTGACAGCTTCATCTACTGTTAGTATATGGGTCACAGTTTCATGAGACTCTTGAATCATATCGTTGACTTTTCTTTCCAGTTCCAAGATTTGTTCATCACTGATACTTTCATAATGATTAAAGTCAAATCGTAATGATTCTGAAGTCACTTGAGACCCTTGTTGGGAAACATGCGGTCCAAGCAACTCTCTAAGTGATTTGAACAATAAATGGGTTGCTGAATGGTTATATGTAGTCAGTTTACGTTTTGATTCGTCTACTTTTGCATGAACTCTAGCATTTTCGCTAGGGACCCCTTCGACAATCTCATAAGAATGAAGAAATTGTCCGTTTGGCAACTTGGAGACTTCATTCACTTTTAAGGAAAAAGTATCGTTGAAAATTGTGCCTGTATCCGAGACTTGTCCTCCCGAGGTCGCATAGAAAGGTGTTTTGTCCAAGACGAGCCCTTCTTCGAATATCTTGATGATTTTTGAATCAGAGCATAAATGAGTGTATCCAATAAATTCACTCTTTCCTTGGAATTCAAGGAAATCTTCATTCTGAGATTTCATCGATTGAATTTCTTTTCTTGCATTTCGAGCTCGATCTTTTTGAAGACCCATTTCTTCTTCGAAGGAATGCAAATCAACTTTATAGCCTTTTTCCTTTGCATATTCCATCGTTAACTCAATCGGGAAACCAAATGTATCATATAGAAGAAAAGCATCACTACCACTAATTAAATGATTTTCTGAAAGACTGACAATCTGATCAAATCGTTTTTCTCCGTTTTCAAGTGTTTCTAAAAACTTCGATTCTTCTGCGGAAATAATTTTTTTGATGATCTCGGATTTAGCCCGAACGTCTGGATAATATCCATGAACCATTTCTGCGACGACATCGACTAGTTCTCCCATGAATGGTCTGTCAATCCCGAGTTTCTTTCCATATTTTACAGCTCTTCGTAGAAGCCGTCTCAACACATATCCTCTGCCTTCATTAGAAAGCATCGCTCCATCACTTACAGCAAACGAGACGGTTCGGATATGATCACTGATGACTTTGAATGCCATTTGACCTTGATAGGAGACGTGAGAGATTTCTTCGATTTTTTGAATGATTGGCATGAATAAATCTGTTTCAAAATTCGTTTTCGTTCCTTGAATGACACTTGCGAGTCTTTCAAGTCCACAGCCTGTATCAATGTTTTTGCTTGGGAGTTCAGGGTAATCAACCCTCTCAAGTCCTGGTTTTGCGTTATATTGAGAAAAAACAATATTCCAAATCTCTACATATCGGTCATTCTCTATGTCATCACGAATGGCGTCAGATGTAAAATCACCATATTTATCGCCTCTGTCAAAGAAAATTTCTGTGCATGGGCCACATGGACCTTCGCCAATCTCCCAAAAATTATGGTCTTCGGTCGGGATGACATGAGAGGGGTCAACACCATTTTGAATCCACAGTTCTTTTGTTTCCTCGTCTGTTGGATAGATTGTCATATATAGTTTATCTTTATCGAATCCAAACCATTTTGGACTCGTCAGCAGTTCAAATCCCCAATTTACTGCGTCTTTGCGGAAGTAATCGCCGATTGAAAAGTTTCCAAGCATTTCAAAAAAAGTGTGATGTCTTGCGGTCACGCCTACATTTTCAATATCGTTCGTGCGGATGCACTTTTGAGCATTGACAATTCTTGGATTCTTTGGAACCACGCTTCCGTCGAAATACTTCTTCAAAGCTGCAACTCCAGCATTCATCCAAAGTAAAGTCGGATCGTCGTTTGGAACCAAAGACGCTCCTTTTTCAACACTATGACCTTTTTCTTTGAAAAAATCCAGCCACATTTGTCTAATTTCGTTTCCTGATAGTTTTTTCATAATGCATCCTCCAAAAAAAAAGAGAATCATCCTACATAAAAGGACGATTCATCGCGGTACCACCTTTGTTCTAGTTAAACTAGCACTCGACATCCATAACGCAGATTTGCGGGCGATTTTACTGCCTCTAAAAAGGAGCTTCGAATCCATCTCTAAGGTTTGGTTCCACCAACCCCAAACTCTCTATGCAGAAAAGATAGTCTACTATTCTTTTATCATTGATTTGAGACAATTATACATCAATTTCATTAAATTTGCAAATGAATTATATTTACTACATAAAATCTTCTATTCTCAAGTTTTTTACTGGATTTTTGTCAATCGAATCGACGATAAAACCCTTTAGTCTCGTCTTCCTTGGAGTTTCAATGGAGGAGACCCCTCTTCTGAGGGCATAGTAGTCTCCCACCATGATTAATTGTTCTTTTGCTCGTGTAACTGCAGTATAAAGCAACTTTCTTTTTAACATGATGGCATAACTTTGGGTCAAAGGTAAAACAACGATTCTAAATTCGCTTCCTTGTGATTTATGAATACTGATGCAATAAGCGAGCGTCAACTTATCAAAATCCTTGACGTTGAATTTGACGGTGTTTCCTCCAAAATCAACAAGCATTTCTTTATTTTCAATGATTCCGGTCACAACACCTATATCTCCATTCATAATTCCATCTTCAGGTTGATTGGCTAGTTGAAGAACTTTATCGTTAAAATAAAATGTCTTTCCATTATAGGAAATCTTGTGCGCTTGGTTATGGTAATTAAACCGTTCTTGAATTGATTCGTTGATTTTATCAATTCCGTTTGGGCCTTTATAAATCGGTGCTAATACCTGAATATCATCAAGCAAACTATAACCCTCTTGAATGGCTTCGTTGATGACGGAACAGATTTGTTCTACAATGAGTCCTTCTCCCGATCGGATAAATTTTCTATCATCGGTTCTCACACTCAAATTTTCACTCACATGTTGATTCAAAATGTCGTATGCAAGAGAAATAATACTAGAGTCGCTTGCTTGTCTGTGTATCTTGGATAGTTTGACAACGCTAAACATGTCAGACTCAATTAAGTCTGACAATACTTGTCCGGGTCCAACTGAAGGTAATTGATTGTCGTCACCGACAATCACAAGTTTTGTATTCAAGCGAATCGATTCAAACAGATGATTTGCGAGTACAACATCAAGCATAGATGCTTCATCAATGATAATTAAATCTGCTAATAACGGATGATGAACATCAGCACTGAAGTGGCCTTCATAATCATATCCAAGCATTCTATGTATTGTTGTCGCTTCAAGGGAGGTCGCCTCTTTTAGACGTTTTGCAGCTTTCCCTGTTGGAGCAGATAGAAGGATTGAAGTTTTAGGTCCTCTTAAAAGTTTATATATTTGGACGATTCCATTGATGATGGTTGTCTTTCCAGTACCAGGACCTCCCGTAATAATCAAGAAGTCATCAAGTAGTGCTTTTTTGATTGCCTTAATTTGCTCTTCGGTGTATTCAATTAGATGGTCTTTTTGAAAGTCATCAATGGATTGAAGTACAAGTTCTTCATCAAATGCGGGTGAGGAAGACTTGGTGTACCTTACAAGAGAATTCGCAATTCCCTTTTCTGCAAGGTATAAATACCATAGGCTTAAAGAATCGTGCTCGGAAATGATTTTCCCTTGCATAATCAGTTCTGACAATATATCCTCAATTTCTACTTTTCTAACTTCGAATTCATCATCGGTATTCAGATACCTTTCGGTATACTCAAGCAAATCGGATAAGGATAAAAGCGTGTCTCCAAATTTATTCATATATTCATTCAACAAATAAATTATCACTGCTTTAATCCTCAAAGGATGATTATAAGAAAGCCCAATTTTCAATGCAATTTCATCAGCTCTTTTAAAGCCAATTCCTTCGATTTCATCCATTAAAATATAGGGATTTTCTTTAATGACGTCGATGGACTCATATCCATATCTTTGATAGATTTTCATGGCCATCTTTGGAGATATTTGAAATCCATATAGCCAAACTAAAGAAGTTTCAAGTTTTCGATTTGTTTGAAGTGTAGAAATCAGAGTTTCTTTCTTCGAACTGGACATCCGAGGAACAATATCGAGAATGTCATAGTTATTGAGAATTTGATCGATACAGTCAACACCGAAATGGTTTACAATCCATTCTGCAGTTTTTGGCCCGATTCCTTTGAAAATATCACTGGAAAGGTAGTCAATCAGTCCTTCTTTGGAGTTGTCCATGATTCGTTCAAAACGGGATGCATCATATTGAAGACCATATTTGGGGTGATTTTTCAATTCACCGAAAAAACGGTATCTTTGTCCTTTGTCTAAATGAGGAAAAAACCCACAAATAATAATCGTGGGTTCTTTGTAAATAATTTCTTGAAGGTCCGTATCAATGATATCGAGTTTCAAGACGGAATAATTGTTTTCATCATTGTAAAAAAGGACTTGTCTGACTTCGCCTTCGATATAACTCATGAGCTATTCCTTTCAAACCGACTTTACTTCATTAAATTCTCGATGTCTATCCATTCTTTCTTAATGCTTTCGCTCAGGTTTCTTCTTCCGGTTTCAGTAACTAATACATTATCCTCAATCCGAATTCCGATGCCTTCTTCTTCAATGTAGAATCCTGGTTCAACTGTCAAGACAACTCCAGCTTGTAAAGGCTCCTGATAGGTCCCAACATCATGAGTATCTAAACCAAGATAGTGACTGACACCATGATAATAATACTTATCAATTTCATGATCTTCTTTAATTAATCCAATCTTTTTTGCTTCTTCCATCAGCATTTTCTTCGCAGACAGATTCAGGTCGTTCACCATGACACCGGGTTTAACCATTTCAATAATCTTTTTGTTCGTATTCAGAACAATCTCATAGATTTGTTTCTGTCTTTCCGAAAATTTTCCATTGATTGGAAATGTTCTAGAAATATCGGATGAGTAAAGTCCGTTCTTCGCTCCAAGATCTAATAAAACCAAACTACCTTCTTTTACTTCTGAAAAATTATCGATATAATGAAGAATGGTTCCATTCTTACCGCTTGCGACGATGGAATCAAAAGAGATTCCTTTGCTGCCGGCCATTTTAATTTGATATTCGTAATAGGCTTCAAGTTCGCGCTCATTGACGCCAGGCTTTGCAAATTTCAATACAGCTTCAATCCCTATTCTTCCATATGAAATTGCTTTTTCAATTTCAGCAACTTCTTCTTGAGATTTTATTTTTCTCATTGAATCCAAAACATCATTTGCGCTTTCAATGAGGATTTCAGGATAAGCATCTGTTAAAAACTCGAGTTGAGTCAAACTGTAAGGGGTCGCGAAAGGTTTGAATTTATACAAGTCTAAATAGAGTTTTTCTGGTTTTTTAAGAAGGGCTCCTCGAGAGTTTGCGAGAACTGCGGTATGAATGAAAGCCTTGAATTCTTCAACAAATTTGATTTGTTTCAAATCGAGTCCTGATAAATCAGACACTTCTTGTTTTGTCAGTCTGCGACCCAACCATTTTGTTGCATAATCGCTTGGTTCTTCTATGAACAAAAAGGCTTGAGCAAAAGAACTTCCTTTTACCAATAGCAAAATGAAGTTTGGACGCTCACAACCCGTTAAATAATAGAAATTTCTGTTGGGTTCATACACATAAGTTTGGTCATTTGTTTTATGAGGAGCATCTCCTGAATAAAATATAGCAAATGATCCTTCTTTCATGTGTTTGATAAATTCTTCGCGATGTTTCACGAATAATTGTTTTTCCATATAATCACCTCTAAGTCTTTTGAAATATTATATCACATGTTTCTTTTCAATAAACAAAAAAGCACAGAAAATGTGCTTTTTTAGTTTGAAAAATTAACTCTGATATTACCATTAGAAGTATGACAGTTAATTGATTTTGAAGCACTGTCATGATAGCTGTTCGTTGTGACTTCATCGCCGTTTAAGTAGTAGTTTCCGTTCGTTGTCGACATTGATAGATAGAAATCTGTAAAAGCGCCGGGAACATTGATCTCGATATTTCCATTCGAGGTATCAACTTCAAGTAGATCTGAATAGATGTTTGAACAATCAATCACTCCGTTTGTAGACTTTAGGTCGACATTGTCAGACGTCATTCCATTAACCAGGATTCTTCCGTTTGTTGTTGTGAACTTGATGTTTCCTAAAGAAATCACTCCAGTCGCATTCAAAGCTCCGTTGGATGTCAATAACGTAATATTTCCAGTAGATTCAACATTTTCTAACGTGATTTCTCCGTTGGAAGACGAAAGGTTCAAAATGCCAAACTCAGTAAGATCTGATACGGTGATGGTTCCATTCGAGGTATGCAAATCTAAGTCTAAGCCCATCGTATCTGGGAGGTAAAGATAAAATTCATAAATGTCAGGGTTTGAAAACCAATTGAAGTCAAACCAATTTGAAAACCATTTTTCCTCATTAACGATTTGCAGAGTTGATCCATCTTCCTCTACAATAAAGTAATCTTTTTCTGATTCATAATACGTAATCTTGACTTCGCTATCTGTACTTGGAAGAATAATGACTTTCCTATTAATCAAGCTAATGTCAAACATCGAAAATTCGTCTTCCGTATAAGTTTTTTCTACATAAGTGTATGAACTGTCGTCACTGACATATGAGAAGAAATTTTCGCCTGAAATGAGACCAAATACGACAACCAAGCCAACACCAATCAATATAATGGCTAATCCGATTCTTAATAATTTATTCATGTTTTTTTTCTCCTATTCCTTAATAAAGTCTCTTACACGATATAATAATCGTTTTAATGTGTTTTTAGAAATCCCCGCATACCAACGAAAGATTCCAAATCCAAAGATGGTAATGCCAATTCCAAGAATGATGATTCCAAGTGACAGTAATAATTGAACCGGGTCTGAATGAATAGCGGATATGATTAAGTAAAGACCGGCACCGACTACTGAAACCCCAGATACAACTAAACTGAACCCAATCGAAATCATTACGATCGTGAAGATGGCAAAGAAGAAATATCCAATGATCTTAACAGTGAGTCCAAAGGCTTCTCTGACAGAAAATGGGGTTCTAGCACGGACTTTTTCAAGGAAAGTTCCGTCTTTTTTGATGCTATAAGCGATTTCAGTCACGTCGCCTAAAGAATCAATGAATTCTTTCTCTGTTTCACCGTGATCTACAGCATCTTGGATAAGTTCTTCGTAATAGTTTACAACTTCTTCCATTTCCTGACGCCCTAAAAATTCAAGTTGTTTATTTAATTCTTTAATAAATTCGTGTTTTCTCATTTTATATTCTCCTACCTAAGAACATAGTCGTACATCTTTTTCATTTCAATAAAATCGGTTTCCGACTCTTTCAATTTTTTTAACCCTAATTTAGTGATTTGGTAATACTTTCGAATTCGTGAATTGTATGTTGTCTGATACGTTCTTACTAAATCCTGTTGTTCCAGTCTCCTAAGTATAGGATACAAGGTTGACTCCGAGATGTCCATCACTTCGGAAATTTCTTGATTGATGACATATCCATAGGAGTCTTCATATTTCAATGAAGCTAAAACTAGTATTTCGAGCAATCCTTTTTTGAGTTGACTATCCATACGAATACCTCCTTATACATCATACTATACATTACATAGTATTAATTGTCAACAAAAAAATAAAAAAAAACTCATTTTTTTTAATGAGTTTCTTCTTCGATATGCTTTTTGTGTGAGAACTTGGACCAAATCAGCCATATTCCTAGTAGAGAAAAATAGACTAACAAAACCCATAATGCATTGAGTGGATTCTCTTGTATATTGAAAATAGATCCTAAAAAGACTAAAAACAGAACGATAATGAGTCTCGAAATAGTGGTGAGCATCAAGTATTTAGTGAATTTAATCTTCGTTAATGATAAAGCGTAGTTCATGATTGATGATGGGAGAAACGGATTCGATAACAAAATCAGTACTAGAAATGTATTGGGTCCATTCACGAGGTTCAAAAATTTTTTTCCGATCTTATGTCCTTCAACTTTTTTTGCAAAATAAGGTGCAAGTGTTAGCCTTATTAATATAAAGATAAGAACCATTCCAAGCAAACTTCCAAAAGTTGAAAGAAAAATCGTTAAAATGGTGCCTTGAACAGAACCAAATGCACTCGCCATCAGCGAAAGATTAAAAGATATCAAAATGGTGAGGGGAAGAGAAGGAATCAAAGCCTCAAGGAATGGTAAAAGCACCGCAGAAAGCGGTGCGAACCAAATATTGGCTAATACGAATTGTTGAATCTTGTCTAATAAGTCATAGAAGAAATTCAATACTACTTCACCTTATCTTCTGAAAAAAGCATCCCTCAGGATGCTTCTTGTTAAATCAGGTTGCCGAAATATTTAAGTGTACGTACCATTTGGTTTGTGAAAGAAGCTTCGTTGTCATACCATGAAAGAACTTTGACAAGTTGGTTTCCGTCTGTATCCAAAATAGAAGTTGAGTCTGCGTCAAACATTGTTCCTTGAGTAATGCCGATGACATCGCTTGATACGATTGGGTCTTCAGTATATCCAATGACTTCTGATTGTGCTGCTTTGACAGCTGCATTGACTTCTTCTTTTGTAACGTTCTTTTTGAGTTCAACTACCAAGTCAACAATGGATCCTGTGATGACAGGAACACGTAATGCAAGTCCGTCCATTTTGCCTTTCAATTGTGGTAACACGAGTGCGACTGCTTTTGCAGCTCCAGTCGTTGTAGGCACGATGTTTGCTGCCGCTGCTCTACCTCTTCTAGAAAAATGGCCTTTGTTGTGAGGAACGTCAAGAGTTGCTTGATCGTTTGTATAAGCATGAACTGTAGTCATGAATCCTCTTACGATTCCAAAATTATCATCTAATACTTTAGCGATAGGAGCTAAGCAGTTCGTTGTGCAAGATGCTGCACTGATAATTGTTTCTGCGCCTGTAAGTGTTTCTTCATTGACTCCGTAAACGATGGTTGGAACGTCTTTTTCTTTTGCTGGTGCACTAATGATAACTTTTCTTGCGCCTGCTTGTAAATGTAATGAAGCTTTGTCTCTAGAAACAAAGAATCCTGTGCATTCTAGAACAACGTCAACTTTTAATTCTTTCCAAGGAAGTAATGATGGATCTTTTTGTGAAAACACTGGAACTTTTTTGCCTTCAACTACGATATTGGATCCTTCTACTGTTACAACTTTCCCGTATCTTCCTTGAGAACTGTCATACTTTAATAGATAAGCGAGTTGTTCAGCATCTGTTAAATCGTTAACTGCAACGATTTCAAAATCATCATGTCCAAACATTAGTCTAAATGCCAAACGACCGATTCTACCAAATCCATTAATTGCTACTCTTACTGACATATTATATTTCCTCCTAAATTTATTTATCTTTTTAAGTCTATTTCATTTTACCCTAAATTCTACTATTTATCAAGATTAACCACTTAATAAAACGCTTTCAAAGAAAAAAGAATTATAAATAACGAAAAACATTCCAGTCAAGAAAAAAAGACGGGTTTTCCGTCTTTCCAACTTATAGAGTTTTTGCTCTGTTGTTCACTGCGATAGCTTTCTTAATCGCTTCTTTGTACTCACAATCATCCAAGCATTCTTCACAAACAACATTGCTTCTGAATCTTCGTGGAATAAACGCCCGAATTTCATCTTCATTGTACCCTGTCTGCATTATTTTCTCGTTTATAATGATTGGACGTTTCAAGATTGTCGGATTGTCGATAATGAAATCTGCCAATTCTCCGAACCGCATCTCATCAGTATCCAAATTGTTATCTTTGAACACTTTTGATCTTGTTGAAATGATATCTTCAAATCCATTTTCAGAGAATTTTAACATGTTTATGATGTCATCGCGTGTTAAACGGATGCCGATTATGTTTTTTTCTTTGTAAGGAATTTTATTATCCTCCAACCAACGCTTTGCTTTTCGGCAAGAAGAACAACTAGAACTTGTATATAATGTAATCATGCAAATCCCTCGCTTTCGAACAATATTATATCATACTATCATGTTTTTTTAACGCTTTTTGTGTAAAATAATGGTATAATTAAACTATAACTGTGAAGGAGGAATTTTACAGATGAAATGGGACCTTACTTACTTATTTAATAATGATCAAGCTTTTGAGGATGCGTACAAGTTATCGCTTCAAATAATAGAGAAACTGGCGACCTTCAAAGGCAAACTAAATGATGAAAAATCTTTCAAAGAATATTTCCTTACTCAAAAGGAATTTGAAAAAACTGGACTTAGAGCTTATCAATATGCGCACTTGAAAAGCGACTTAAACAAGAAAGATATGGGAAGTTCGAGCATGCTTCAAAAAGCTCAAATAGCGTTCTCAATGTTGAGCGAAGCAATTTCATTTGAAGAACCTGAACTTATCAAACTTGGAAAAGAAAAAGTATTAGGATTCATCAACCGAAACAAGGAACTTGAAGAATTCAGATTCAATGTCGAAAAGCTATTTAGACGTCAAGAGCACATTCTCGATGACGAGAAGGAAGCTCTACTTGCAACATTCACCCAAACCTTAAGTGCAGGAAGAGAACTCTATAGTTCTTTATCTGTTGCGGATATCGAGCACGGTGATGTCATGCTTGATAACGGTGAAATTGTAACGATTACTAATAGCAATTACCGCGCATTTATCAAAAAGAGCGAGACTCCAGAAGAAAGAAAAGAAATCTTCGAAAGTGTATTTTCTTATTATGAGCGACATAAAAACACTTATTCTGCCATTTATAAAAACGTATTGGATACGGACTACGCGAGAATGAGAGTTCGTAAATACACCTCATCACTTGAGAGTTACCTTTTTGAAAATCAAATCCCAGTTGAAGTATACACTTCTCTTACAAATGTAGCGAGATCCAACACAGATTCCGTCAAACGTTACCTCAAATTGCGTAAGGAATATTTGAAACTGGAAGAATATCACACATATGACCGTTTCCTTGAATTGGCAAAATCAGACAAAGAATATGAATATGAAGAAGCAAAAAAACTGTTTTTCGCTTCTATCGATGCTTTCCCTGAAACTTTTAAAGAAAAAGCCAAAGAAGTATTGAGAGAAGGATTCGTCGATGTTTATGAGGGCGAAGGCAAACGAACCGGAGCTTATTCGTCATCTATGCCTGACCTTCATCCATTCATTCTATTAAATTATTCAAACACACTGGAAGACGTGTTCACGGTTGCCCATGAAGCGGGACATTCGATTCATTCGATGTTCTCTGCTGAATCTCAGCCATCCGTTCTTCAAAACTATACAATCTTTGTCGCTGAAGTGGCTTCCACTTTTAACGAACATAATTTATTAGATTATTTCATTAAAGGTAGTAAAGCAACAAAGAATGAAAAAATAGCTCTATTGCAAAGAGCTATCGACGATATTATGAGTACCTTCTATCGTCAAACCTTATTTGCTATCTATGAACTTGAAGCACACAAACTGATTGAAAACAATATTCCAATCACCGCTGACGCTCTGTCAAAAATCATGATTGACCTTTACAAAGAATTTTATGATTTGGACATTGAAAAGGAAGAAGTCAAAAAATATGTTTGGGCATACATCCCTCATTTATTCTATACTCCATTCTATGTATACCAATATGCAACTAGCTTTGCGGCATCTCTGAAAATTTATGAGAATGTCAAAAACAAAGTCGAGGGTGCTTTTGAAAACTACATGAACCTTTTGCGCTCCGGAGGAAGTAAGTATCCAATCGATCAACTCAAGGAAACTGGTGTCGATTTAACCAAAGAAGATGCATTTATGGCAGTATCAAATCGATTAACTGAACTTGTTAATCAATTGGAACTTGTAATTCAAGAAAAGTAGTGCTATAATAACACAAAACGAAGATACGGAAGAGTAAGCCTGATTTTATTTAAAGAGACCTTGTGGATGGTGCAAACAAGGATTAAGACAAGCCGAATGGCCCGTGGAGTGATGTTAATCTCATCCGTTTTCCGCGTTAAGGAGTAAAGTGCCAGAGTATTCTGGAACAAAGGTGGTACCGCGCTAAGTCGTCCTTTTTATGGGCGACTTTTTTATTTATAGGAGGAAAAATTATGAAAAGAATCGTATCTGGAATCAAACCGACTGGAACTTTAACCCTCGGAAACTACATTGGAGCCATCAAACAATTCGTCGCACTTCAAAAAGCAATGCCTGAAGATGAATTCTTTTTGTTCATTGCTGATTTACATGCATTGACGACCCCTCAAGAACCCTCGGAATTAAGACAAAGAATCAAAGAAATTGCAGGAATGTATCTTGCTTGCGGATTAGATCCTAACAGAACCGTTTTGTACATCCAGTCTGAAATCAAAGAGCATGCAGAACTTGGTTATCTTTTGCAATGTTTTACCTACATGGGTGAACTAGAAAGGATGACTCAATTTAAAGACAAGTCCAAAAACAAGGATGTTCTCTTGACGTCTTCTTTGTTTACCTATCCAGCGTTGATGGCTGCCGACATTATTTTGTATGATGCAGATTATGTCCCTGTAGGAGAGGATCAAAAACAGCATTTGGAGCTCACAAGAGACATTGCAAGTCGTTTCAACAATCGTTATGGGGATTTCTTTACGGTTCCCGAACCGATTATTCCAAAAGTCGGTGCGAGAATTATGGACCTTCAAGACCCCACTAAGAAAATGTCAAAATCTGATGAAACAGACAAAGGATTTATTTCGTTATTCGATGATCCAGGCATTGCCGCAAAAAAAATAAAATCCGCGGTAACGGATTCTATTGGGATTGTTCAGTTTGATCCCCAAAATCAACCGGGGATTGCGAATCTTTTGGCGATTTACTCGTCTCTTTCTGATGAATCAATTGATGACATCGTATCTAAATATAATGGTTTAGGATATGCGGAATTCAAATCAGATCTTTCAGTCATCGTATCTGAAAAAATCAAGTTGATTCAACAAAGTTATCAATCCATTGTAAATTCCAATCAATTGGATGATATTCTTGACAGAGGCAGAGATACTGCTCAAATCATCGCATACAAAAAACTGGAAAAATGCAAACGAAAAATCGGACTTGGAAGAAAACGAAAATAGTGAATTGTTAAATTAATTCATTGATTTCCGCTAATACTCTTGAAATGGCCTTAAAGGCATCTTCTTCGTCCCTACCGTTAAAAGAAATAGAGAAAACTTTGTTTTGCGGAACACCGAGCGATAGTACGCCCATGATTGATTTCAAATTCGCTTTTTTGTCGTCGAATTCAATCATCATTTCCGCTTGAAAACTGTTTGCTTTGCTCACTAACATTGTCGCAGGTCTGGCGTGAAGGCCAAATGGATACGCAATTTTAAATTTGTGATCAATCATGTTGTTCTCACTCCTCCTACATTTGATTGATGGTATCAACCAATTTTGATGTGTCGAACGGACACATCATTTTTATTGTGTTTCCTGAAATAAAAATATTTGCTGCGCCTAATTCTTTTAATTTATTGAAATTACACTGCAAGGTGTCTATTACCGTGATTTTAGTTCTTCCGCCCTCAAGAAACGCCCGGACAAGATTGTCTTTTCCTCCTAGAAAAGCGATAAATTGTTCGATAAGTTCTTCACTCAAGTCAGACCGGGATTTCTTCTTTCTTGGTTTGAAAGAAATAACAAGGATGAGAACCAATGCTAGCCCAATGATTACAAAAAAGATAATATAGAAGATAGGCAACATGAATTTTTCCTCCTCAAAAGCAAATTAAAAAATGCATATTCACAAAAATTGCTTTGATAATTCTCTATATTTCTTATTTTATCATAAATTTAAAAAAGAGCATGATACATCTCAAAAAAAAACATAATTTTGCATAATTAACTTGCATTCCATCTTTCTTTCATATATAATTTCTACGAAAGTATGGGAGGGACAATGAAAACAGTTATTGAAGCAATCATAGAAATTCCTATGGGAACACAGAACAAATATGAAGTTGACAAGGTAAAGAATCGGATTAAACTAAATCGTGTTTTGTATTCAAAAATGACTTATCCTGCTGAATACGGATTCATTGAAAACACACTTGCCGAAGATGGTGATCCTCTCGACATTTTGGTTCTCGCTACAACTCAAACTTTCCCTGGATGTATCGTCGATGCAAGAGTGGTAGGCTATCTAGATATGTATGATTCAGGTGAACACGATGAAAAAATCATCGCTGTCGTGGATGCTGACCCTCGTTTTGAAGATATCCAAAACATTAAAGACATTAAAGATTTACAGTTAAGGGAAATCAAATTGTTTTTCAGAACTTATAAAGAACTTCAGCCTGGACATCATGTGGAAGTCTTGGATTACTATCCTAGAGTTGATGCATTGAAACTGATAGATGATTGTGCAAAAAGATACAAAGATTCAAAATAAGTTCAAACAAAAAAGCGGAAATCCGCTTTTTTTTTATGCTTTATGTGCAATCTCTCCATTTACGATAACCATTTCAGGTCTCGTTAAATAATGTAGTGGGTGTCCACTCCAAATCACGATGTCTGCATCTTTTCCAACTTCAATACTGCCAACAAGGTGATCAATCTGATTCATCTTTGCTGCAACAATCGTTACAGCTTTCAAAGCATCAAGTTCATCAAGCCCCGCTTTAACAAACAATCCGACTTGGGTCAGAGTGTTTTCCAAATGAATAACAGGATGGTCCGTCATGATAGCGAACTCGACTCCACTTTCCTTTAACACTTTTCCTGCAATGAAGGTTTTGTTTCTAAGTTCATATTTCGATTTTGAACCTAGTGTTGGACCGATAATGACTCTTTGATGATGTTGCTTTAGATACTCAGGAATCAAATATCCTTCAGTTGCATGTTCTATCGTTGCATTTAATCCAAATTCCTCAATAATCCTAATGGCAGTAACAATATCGTCTTGTTGGTGGGCATGGATTTTTACTGGGAACCCTGAAAACACTCTTGAAAGACTAGCCCATTTCATATTGAATTCAGGTTTGGATACATCTTTTCCTGCTGCCAGATCCGATTCATATTTATTCACTTTTTCTGCATAGTCTTTTGCCTTAATCAACGCTTCACGAATCAAAGCTGCAGAAGCCATTCTGGTTTGTGGTGTTTGGCTTTTAGAATTATAGACTCTTTTTGGGTTTTCGCCCAATGCCATTTTCATTGAAGATTCTTTGACGACAATCATGTCATCAATCGTTTTTCCAACTGTCTTTAATACACAGAAAGTACCTCCGATGACATTGGCAGACCCAGGTCCAGTACAAACGGTAGTAACTCCAGATTTTAAAGCGTCTAGAAATGCGGTATCTTGTGGTTTGACTGCATCAATCGCCCGAAGTTCAGGAGTGACTGGAGACGTCATTTCATTTCCGTCAGATCCTTCGAAGCCAATGGCCTCCTCGAATAGTCCGACATGGCAGTGTGGGTCGACGATTCCTGGTGTGACTGTTTTACCGAGTGCATCAATCACTAAGGCATTAGGATAGTCAGATACATTCAATTTCCCAACTTTCAATATTTTTGTTCCCTCTGTCAAAATATCAGTCTTCTTGTAATTTGTTTCGGCCATACTAATCAGATTTGCGTTTTTTATTAGAATCATGGTTATCCTTTCTTATGGGCAACAATAAGATTGACAAAAGTCATTGCGCCCTTTATTAAAGCTTCTTCATCTAAATTGAATAAGGGGTGATGAAGCGAATGAGAAGTGGCTTCATCTTTTTTTGTTCCTAACCAAGACATGGCTCCTTGTTTATAAGCAATGTACCTAGAAAAATCTTCTGCTCCCATCGAGGGTTGTTTTAATTCGAGGAATGAATCTTCCCCTAAGGTTTCAGAAACCACTTTATGGACAAAATCAACTTCTGAGTCTGTATTAATGGTAGGGTCGTATTCATAAATATACTCGAACTCATAACTTCCTCCGACTCTCGAAGTAACCGCCTTCAAAACAGCCTCAATCTCATTTTTAATCCAATTTCGAAGATCATATGAGAATGTACGTACCGTACCTTCTAAATAAGCCGTTTCCGGAATGATATTATGCGTCGTCCCGCTCTCAATCTTCGCGATGGTCAACACTGCAAGATCTAAGGGGTTTTTTCTTCTTGAAACAATGGTTTGAAGCATCGTGATAACTTCCGCAGCCATGACAATAGGATCAATTGCAAGGTGGGGGTATGCTGCATGAGCTCCTTTTCCTTTTAAAGTAATCTTTATTGTATCTGCAGAGGCAAAAATTCCTTGTTTCTTTGAAATAACCATTCCGCTTTCAAACATCGGTGAAACATGGAATGCATAGAAGTGTTCAACGTCTATTAATAGCCCTGATTCTACAATACCGAGTGCACCACCTGGGTTAGGTCCTTCTTCAGCCTCTTGAAAAATCAAAATAACTTTTCCATTCCAAAGTTCTTTGTGCTCCTGAAGATAAATACCTGCTGAAAGTAGCATCGCAGTGTGAGAATCATGCCCGCATGCATGCATTTTACCTGGAAATTTAGAAATATATTCAATTTCGTTTTTTTCCGTCATCGGCAAAGCATCGATGTCTGCACGAAGTCCAATTACTTTCCCTTCGCCATTTTCAATGATACCCAAAAGTGAATTCTTTCCAACGTGTTCAATGACCTTAATCTTCTTCTTCTTTAGTTCTTCTCGAATGAAATCATGGGTATTAATGGTATCAAAACCTGTTTCGGGATGCATGTGTATCCATCTTCTGGTTTGGATGAGGTAGTCATTCATTCCTTGGATATCTGTTAATTTTATCATGGGCAATCCTTTCAAAAAATGTTATGTATTGGAATGTTGTATATTGCACATTCCTTCTTAATCAAATTTCTCAGTTCGGTGTAATATGTTTTATTCTTCTTAATAAAGATTTCTTCCATTTTGATTGTGAGATCTGGATAATGTGAATTGATTGTTTTAAAGAAAGTTTTTCGATTCTCTTCATCACTAAGGTTCAGAGAGTCAAACATGATGTAATCAACAGAATCCTTCACTTGGTGAATGATATCGATTGAGTTCGTAATGTAAGGAAGGATAGGTGAAACAAAGACAAAAGTCTTGACACCTGCCGAATGAAGTTTTTTCAAGGCAATAATTCTGTTTGAAGGAATGGATGAACCTGGTTCAAAGATTTTTGAATCTAGGTCAGAAAGTGAGATTGAAAATCCAATTTCGACATCCTTCATTTGCAAAAACAGGTCAGTATCTCTCGTAACCAAATCTGACTTTGTCAAAATCGAAATTGACAAATTACTCAAAGCAATGCTTTCTAGTATTTTTCTGACTGATTCCACCTTGCCTTCGATGGGTTGATAGGGATCAGTCATGCTGCAAAAGAAAAGCGATTTATTTCCCGTGCCTTTTGGTATAAAGGTATTTGGATACTCTTTAATATCTACATAATGACCCCATTCTTCAGGTGAATGGTGTCTCTCAATGGTTTTTGCATAACAATAGATGCACCCGTGAGTGCATCCGATAAACGGATTGCAGGTAAAGTCATGACTTCCAATATTGGTTTTAGTCATAAAACTTTTTGCCTGAACAATCTTATTTTGCATTTTGAGTAGCCTTTCCTTCAAATTTAACTAAAAGTTTTGATATGAACAATCCAGATACCAGCGTAACAACTCCAAATAGTATACTTAAGAGATGGGTCGATACGAAATTGATGAAATTGAATATAATTGGCGTTTGATCTTCAAAAGCCAGAGCAGAACTAGGGTCTCTGATTTCAAAGAATATGACAATTATAGAAGCCAAAATAAAACCGATAATTGCATAATAGGTCTGGTTTTTATATTTTCTCAAGCTGAATTCAATCACTCTGCTGAAAACGATAATCCCGATTGCGGCTCCAATTCCAAATGGAATAATCACGTATAGGTGATATGCCAAATTTGAAAAATCAAGGATGTTTCCAACAACATTGGTAACGATTGCCGTATAGAATCCAAGGACCATTAACAGTGCAGACCCTGAAATTCCTGGAATGATCATCGTTGTAGAAGCGACCATTCCTAGAAGGACTAATAATAAGATATTCATAACGTTCATTTCGAAAGAGGAAATTCCAGCATGATTGTATTGTAACTTAAATACCATCAAGAAAACGACCATTGCAAACGCGATTACAAACGAAACAATCGATGAAACACCGACTTTTTTGTGTGCGACTTCTTTATACAAATGCGGAATTCCGCCAATAATCAATCCAATGAAAAAACAAAGTGTAATAAAAGAGTTTTTCTCAATGAAGTACCCTAATACTTTGGCTAATGCAACTATTGAAATTGCAATTCCTAAAAACACAGGAATCAAAAATGTAATACTTTTCTTGAATTCCTTAAATACATTTCCGATGGAATGAAGAAGTTTATCGTAAATTCCCAAATAAATCGCCAAAGTACCGCCACTTACGCCGGGAATGATAAATGCAATTCCGATGATGAACCCTTTCAACAGTAATATTAAAAACATGGTTTTCCCTCCGTCAAATAATGGCGTCTCCGATTAAATCATATCCAAATGCATCGGTAATCAGAACATTGAGGTCATCACCGATTTCTAGCAATTTTTTTGATTGAAACACAATGTATCCATCAATGTCATCTGGTGCGAAAGCGAAACTTCTACCGTAATAGAACTTCGATTCCGGATCATAGGCCTCGATGATTGTATGATGAATAGAACCAATCTGGGCTTTGTTTCTTTTTCTGGCAATTTTCTTTTGAATCGCCATAATTTCATTTAAACGTTTTTCTTTGATTGTTCCAACAATCTGATCCTCATAATCATAGGCAACGGTATCTTCTTCTCTTGAATATGCAAAAACGCCTAATCTATCAAACTCGAAATCTATGACAAAATCCTTTAATTTATTAAAATCCTCTTCTGTTTCACCTGGGAATCCAACAATCAATGTTGTTCTGAAGATAGCATTGGGAACGGTCAATTTTATTTTATGAAGCAGGTCCTTGATGAACTGCTCATCTTTTCTTCTTAACATTCTTTTCCTGACAGGTGTCGAAATGTGCTGAATCGGAATATCGAAATAAGGTGCAATCACGGGATTGTTTTTGATGACATCCAATAATTCGTCGGTAATTTCATCCGGATAAAGATATAAAATGCGGACAATCACAACCCCTTCAATTTTGGTCACTTCAGAAAGTAATTCTGGAAGGAGGCTTTTCTTCTCTGGATTTAAATCATAGCCATATCTTGTCGTGTCTTGACTAATTAAATTGAGCTCTTTTGCACCATTTTTCACAAGAAGGCGGCATTCTTTGATGACTTCGTCAAACTCACGTGAACGAAATCTACCTCTTATAAGCGGAATGGCACAGAAAGCACATCGATTGTCGCACCCCTCGCTCAGTTTCACGTAAGGTGTCACATTGGAAGACACTAGCATTCTGGTTTCATAGCTCATGGGTTGAAATTTCAGTTCAGAAGAAGACAATACTTCAGATAGTATCAAATGTATTCTAGGATAGTCCTTAAGTGTGATGATTTTGTCAACAAACGGCATTTCTCTTTGAAGTTTCTCGCGATAGCGTTCTGCGTAGCAACCGCTCACTATAAGCTTCTTACCATATTCTTTCATCTCGAGGATGGTATCAATGGTCTCTTGTCTTGCCGATTCGATGAATCCGCAAGTATTTACTATGATGGCGTCCGCTTCTTGCGGGTCTGTGACAATCTCGACTCCTGCACTTTTCAACACGCCTAAAATCAATTCCGAATCCACTAGATTTTTTGCACACCCAAGTGAAATCAATCCAACTCTAATCATCTGTACACCTTCCATCCCATGGATACAATTATACTTTATTTTGGTCGATTATTAAAGAAAAAAGAGGATTTTCATCCTCTTAAGTCGCAATATTCAAAAACTGTGAATTGTAGAGATCTGCATAGACTCCGTTTTTTTCAAGCAACTCTTTATGGTTTCCTTGCTCAACGATTTGTCCGTGTTCCATAACCAGAATCGTCGAAGCTTTTTTTATCGTAGATAGACGGTGGGCAATCACAAAACTAGTTCTGCCTTCCATCATGAAATTCATTGCATTTTGGATATATGCTTCAGTTCTTGTATCTACTGAAGATGTCGCTTCATCCAAAATCAATATCTTAGGATTGAATAAGATGGCTCTCGCAATCGTTAGAAGCTGTTTTTGTCCTTGAGAGATATTAGATGCATCCTCTTTGAGCTCCGTATCGTACCCTTTTTCAAGAGTTTCAATGAAATGGTGAACATGTGCTTGCTTGCAAGCGGAAATGACTTCTTCAAGCGTAGCGTCTGCTTTCCCGTAAGAAACGTTTTCCCTAACGGTGCCAGCAAATAGCCAGGTATCCTGTAAAACCATTCCAAACTGTTTTCTTAGTTCTTCACGAGGCACATCAGTGTTAACGACATCATCGATTGTAATCGATCCTTTATCAATCTCATAAAAGCGCATTAACAGATTTACTAAAGTCGTTTTTCCTGCTCCGGTAGGACCAACAATAGCTATTTGAGTACCAGGTTCTACTTTTAAATTCAAATGTTTAATCAATTCTTTTTCAGGAGAATAGGAGAAATCAACATCTTTGATTTCAACTCCGCCTAAAAAGTCACGATTAACAAATGTTTGCACAGCTTTGTCCATATCCTCTTCTTTAGCGTCAAGAAGTTCAAAAATTCTTTCTGCTCCTGCAATTGTCGATTGAAACATGTTAACGATATTCGCAAGGTTCAAGATAGGGTTGACGAACATTCTTTGGTAAGAAATAAATGTTGTAATATCTCCAATCAATAACGGATTGGTCGCTCCGGCGAGAATTCCACCCACCATGACAACAGCGACATATCCAATATTGGAAATGAAATCCATAATTGGTCGGATCAATCCACTTAAATATTGTGCAGATTTCATATCCTTCGCAAGTTCTTCGTTCATGTTTTTAAATTCAGCATAAGAGTCTTTTTCCTTACCAAAGAGCTTGACTACTTTATGAGAAGTAAAGATTTCTTCGATATATCCATTCAACTTTCCTAAGCCTTTTTGTTGGCGAATGAATTTGGATTGGCTCTTCTTTGCGATGATTGATACTGTAAATACATAGAGCGGTAAAATGACAAGTGCAATCAAGGTCAATTTCCATGAAATATAAAACATCATTCCGAGCACTCCAAACAACATCAGAAAAGCCTGAATCATCTGAATTAAACTCTGTTGAATTGAATTGACGACGATGTCAACATCATTTGAAAATACGCTTAAGATATCTCCTGTTTGCTTCTCGTCAAAATACTTAATCGGTAATTTTTCAAGTTTCTCTCGGAGAATATTTCTGAAATTTTTACCGATAGAAACTGAAACGAAATTCGCAATCAGGTATGAAATTGTTTCAAGAATGAAACGCAATATATAGAGGATAATAATAGCGATGAAGTATTTTAGAATGAGACTGCTCGCATCAGTGCCAGCCGTTCCCATAATAATTTGTTGGAGCAAGTTCATGATTTTTCTTGATAAGTCAGGAGCGTAGACAGCCATTGCCGTCATTACAACCGTAAAAGCAATCATGATAATCATTTGAGTTCTTTGTGGTTTTAGAAAGCCAACTAGTCTCTTCAATGTTCCTTTAAAGTCTTTGGCTTTTTCCGCGGGTCTCATCATATGTCCCATTGGACCGCCGCCGCCGCCTCCAGGTCTGCCTTGAGGACGTTTTATCGGAGTAGCTTGATCTTGTCTCGGCTGATTGTTCTCTTCTTTTTTCATGCAAGCTCCTCCTCTGAAAGTTGCGAGTATGCGATTTCTTTATAGATTTCACAGTTTTTGAGCAACTCTTTATGTTTTCCAAGTCCTACAATACGTCCATCATGCAACACTATAATCTGATCGGCATCCATAATGGTTCCGATTCTCTGCGCAACAATGAAGACTGTAGAACTCTTAGTGATTTGTTTTAGATCTTTTCTTAAATTAGAATCGGTTTTAAAATCTAGAGCAGAAAAACTGTCATCGAAGATATAGACTTTAGGTCTTCGAACTACGGCTCTTGCAATCGAAAGTCTTTGCTTTTGCCCTCCAGAGAGGTTGACACCACCTTGATCTACAATGGCATCATATTTCAATTCCATCTCTTCGATGAAATCATCCGCTTGGGCAATCTTGGCAGCTTCAATGATTTCTTCCATTGAAGCGTCTGATTTTCCATATAGGATATTGTCCTTAATCGTTCCTGAAAATAAAGTAGCAGTTTGAGGAACAAATCCAATTAAAGATCTCAGTTTATGTAAGGTTAAGTCTTTGATTTCAATCCCATCAATTTTAATGGATCCACAAGTAATATCAAAGAAACGTGGAATTAAGTTCACAATCGTCGATTTTCCTGAACCCGTTGATCCAATAATCGCAACCGTTTGTCCTGGTTTCGCTTTAAAGGAAATCTGGTCTAGTACATTTTCCTCGGCGTCGCCATATTTAAAGCAAACATCCTTAAACTCGACAACACCTTTCATATCCAAGGAGTCATATTCAGGATTTCCCTCATCTTTGATGATAATTTCCTTATCAAGAACTTCTTCAATTCTTTTGGCTGAAACTTGAGCTCTCGGAAATACGATGAACGTCATCGTGAGCATTAATAGACTAAACATAATTTGAGTCGAATATTGGATAATAGCTGATATATTTCCTAGACTTTGATAATCTGTAAAAGCACCATTGGAAATAATAATATATGAATAATATAGAATGGCGATAATAACAACGTTGAAAATCAAGTTGACTGCAGGATTTAAAGTAGACATGATTTTCCCGGCGTTATAGACTGTTTTGGTCAGGTCATCATTGACGTCGTTGAATCTTGATACTTCCCTTTTCCCTTGCCCGAAAGCACGGATAACGCGTACCCCTTTAATTCCTTCACGAGTGACAAGGGTCATCTTGTCAATTTTCTTTTGTAAGGCTTTAAACAATGGTAAGACCAGTACAAATGTAATTGCAACAAGGACAATCAAAGAAAGAACTCCAATCATCAATACATAAAGCAATTCATTGCTTGTCGTCATTTCTCGGATGTTCTTGATACTGAGCCAAATGCCTCCAATCAGGAAGATTGGAATTCTTAAAAACATTCGTAATCCCATCAAGACAAAGTTTTGGACTTGCGAGATATCATTCGTTGATCTGGTAATCAAAGAAGACGTTCCAAAAGACTCCGCTTCTGCGGACGAAAACTCGCTCACTTTCTTGAACAAATCTCGACGAATGTCCTTTCCAGAATGACTGCCTACATGACTAGATACATACATGAGTGCAATCGAGGCGAGTGAAGATAGGAATGTAACTGCGAGCATGATTCCACCGTATTTCAAAATCACGGTCATATCGCTGGTTTGGATAACGGTGCAAGTGACACCTTCCGTATCACAATAGGCAGCAGGAACAGATATTGAATCTCCTGTTATTGGGTTTTCAACCAGATATTCGGCATGGATTCCTTCTCCGATAATTTTAGCCATGTAGTCCGGTAGCAACAATTGTCCTGCAGAAGACAAAGAAACAAGGATAAACACGGCAATGACATAAAATTTGTAATTCTTTAAATAACTAAATATTTTTTTCATCTGAGAATTCCTCTCCAAAGTATTTTGTAATGTTTTGTAGCATCTTTTTTTGCAAATTTTCAATTATCTTTTGTTCCTCAGCGGTGATGACACTGGAAAGAAGGGTTTCCCATTCTTTGAATATGCTTATCGCTTCTTTAGAAATCCGTTCTCCCTCAGGCGTGATTGATACAATAAATCCTCTTTGGTCTTCAGGATCAATTTCTTTAAGGATGTATCCTTTTTCAAGTAGATTATTGATGACTCTCGTCAAATGTGATTTATGGAATGTAAAAGACAATTTTAGTAGATTCATCTTAATACGTTTCTCTTCATTGATTTTAATGAGATACGGACCTTCTGGAAAATTAAGATCAATGCCTTTCATCTTCTCTTCAAAAAAACGATGTCGATATTTGTTAATCAAATGTTCATAATGATTATTCATAAGTTCCTCCTTTAACATTCTGAATACAAGTATATAGCAATTTAGTTGCGTTGTCAACTAAATTGTTCTAAAAAAGAAACCCGTGAATTTCACGGGTTATTAGTTTTCTAAATAGAGAATTCCAATGGTTCCTTTTCCGCAATGGCTGGATATGACACAGCCAGCATTTGTTTCAAAAAGATTGAGAAATTGAAATCTGGATTCGATTTGTTCCTTGGTGTATGGAACGACTAAATCTGCAAATGAATGCGTAATCATGCAAAATTCCATGTCAAGATTATCCTTCATGCGCTCCAAGTCAGAAATCATTAAATCAATTCCGTGCCTAACATTTCCTCTTGCTTTCTTTCCCACGGCCATTGACCCTTCTACTACTTTGATGATAGGTTTGATTTTCAACATTGTGCCCATAAAGTTTGAGAGTGCATTCAATCTGCCTCCCTTATACAAATACTCGAGCGTGTCAATCACAAATTGACTGCGAACCTTCGGAACGAGCGTGGTTAGTTTTTCAGCAATTTTTTTTGCGCTCATACCTTTTTCTCTAAAAGACGTGGCTTTTAAAACTAAAAGTCCAGATCCGCTTGATAAATTCATCGAATCCACCAAAAAGATGTCATCTGATTCTAAACTTTGTTTCGCAAGGGTTGCGCTTTGAAAAGTGGCGGAAAATTTGGACCCAATTCCAACGTAGACAATTTGCAAGCCTTGTTTAAGATAGGTTTCAAACATCTCGATAAAATTACCAGGAGAAGCTGCAGCTGTCTTCGGAAGGATCTTCTTTGCTTCAACTTCTTCGTACATTTTGGTCGTATTCAAATCAACTCCATCAAAATACGTGTCGCTGCCAATTGAAACAAAAAGAGGAACAATTCCGATATCGTACTTTTCAATCAGTTCTTTTGACAAATCACATGTGCTATCTGATATTATTTTCACTTGTTTCAATTTAATCACCCTGTATGATTATATATAAGAGATACTCAAATGTAAATAACACATTCGATAATTTCTTCAACAAGCATTATCTTCAGGATGACTTTAAATGAATTAATGATATAATGGAAATGAGGTGAAGCAGATGCGTAAGATACCAAAAGAATTATTAATTTCAAACATTAAACAGTTGTTTATGAATGCTTCTGTATCTTTAGACTCAAAAGTAGTCGACGCCCTTGAAGAAGGAAAAAAGAAGGAAGTTAACCCATTAGCAAAAAGTATTTTGGAGAAAATTCTTCTAAATCAAGAAATAGCAAGAAATGAATTCATTCCGATGTGTCAAGATACCGGAGTCGCTGTTGTATTTCTCGAAGTAGGAACTCAAGTTACACTCGATTATGACATTGAAGATGCCGTCAATGAAGGTGTAAGGCAAGCTTATACAGAAGGTTATTTAAGAAAATCTGTTGTGAAGCATCCTATTGACCGCGTTAATACAATGGACAATACCCCTGCAATCATCCACGTGAAACAAATACCTGGGGACCGGCTCATTATCCACGTCGCACCAAAAGGTGCTGGAAGCGAGAATATGAGTCGATTAGCAATGCTTCCACCGTCAGCGGGAATCAAAGGCATCGAGGATTTTGTGCTCGAGACCGTAAAACTTGCAGGTGGAAAAGCTTGTCCTCCAATTATTCTGGGAATCGGGATTGGTGGTAATTTCGAAAAAGTTGCAATGCTTGCGAAAACTGCTCTTTTCAGACCCCTGGATGATGTTTCTGAAAATGAAACGGACCGGAATTTGGAAAAATCTCTTTTGGAAATTGTTAATGCTTCGGACGTAGGTCCAATGGGGCTAGGAGGCACGACAACCTGTCTAGCAGTGAAAGTCAATTCGTATCCATGCCATATCGCTTCTTTACCAGTCGCGGTAAATATTCAATGCCACGCTGCTAGAAAAAAAACTGTCGTGTTATGAGGTGTATGATGAGAAAAATAACAACACCGATTGATGAATCTTCAAGACTTTCGCTTAAAATAGGGGAAGAAGTGTTGATTTCAGGAATTATTTATACCGGAAGAGATGCGGCGCACAAGAAGTTCGTTGAACATCTCCATAAAACACATGATTTGCCAATGGACTTTAACAATCAAATCATCTACTATACAGGTCCGACACCTGAAAAACCGGGAATGGCGATTGGCGCTTGTGGCCCGACTTCGTCTTACAGGATGGATCCATATAGTATTGAACTCATGCCAAAAGGATTAAAAATCATGATAGGCAAAGGAGAGCGCGACGAAGCATTTCGAAAAGCGCTCATCGAAACAAAATCCGTCTATCTAATTGCTATCGGAGGAATCGGAGCCGTTTTAAGCAAATGTGTTCTTTCTTCCAAAACGGTCTTATATGGTGAACTAGGAACTGAAGCCGTCAGAGAATTGGTGGTTCAGGATTTCCCTGTCATTGTAGCCTATGACAGTGAAGGACATTCTCTCTTCAAATAACAAAAGCGACAAGCTTTCCGGGCTTGTCGCTATTTATTTAATAGGCTTTTGCGAAATAGACTTCCATCTTTGCCGGTTTTCCGCAAACAGGACAATTCTCGCTTAAGTGTTCTTGCACGAAAGGAATGCATCTAGCTGTGGCTTGAGTATCTTCTTTGACTTGATCCTCACAGGCTTGTTCTCCACACCACATCATCTTGACATATCCGCCTTTTTGATCGATGATTTCTTTGAACTCTTCGTAAGTGATAGCGGGTCTTGAGTTATTCTCAACATTTTCAAGAGCGCTTTGATACATGGCATCATGAATCTGTCTAAACATCCCAGGAATTTTAGCAACGATTTCATCAAGTGATAAAATTTCTTTTTGATGATTATATCTTGTGACAACGACACATTGATTGTTTTCCAAGTCTCTTGGTCCAATTTCGATTCGAATTGGAATACCTTTCATCTCGGCTTCCGCAAACTTCCATCCTGGAGATTTATCAGAATCATCTATCGACGCTCTGATTCCATTCTTTTCTAAAGAGGCTAGAATCTCATTTGCTTTTTCCAAAACGCCTTCTTTTTGTTGCTGAATTGGAACAATCAAAACTTGCGTTGGAGCGACGTATGGAGGTAACACAAGCCCAGAGTCATCTCCATGAACCATAATGATAGCTCCAATTAGTCTTGTAGAAACACCCCAAGATGTTTGGTGAACGGGTTTCAATACCTTGTCTTTATCTTGGAAATTGATATTAAAAGCTTCAGCGAAACCGGTTCCGAAATAATGGGTTGTTCCGCTTTGAAGCGCTTTATTGTCATGCATGAGGGCTTCGATTGTATAGGTTTCTTTTGCCCCAGCGAATTTTTCTTTGTCGGTTTTCTTTCCAGTTACAAAAGGAATTGCCAAGAGTTCTTTTCCGAGTCGCTTGTAGATATCAAGCATTCCGAGAACCTCTTCTCTTGCCTCTTGCTCAGTCGCATGAATCGTATGGCCTTCTTGCCACAAAAATTCCGAACCTCGTAAAAATGGTCTGGTCGTTTTTTCCCAACGGACAACACTACACCATTGATTGTATTTTTTTGGAAGGTCTCTGTAACTGGAGACGATTTTACTGTAATGTTCGCAAAATAAGACTTCTGAAGTGGGTCGAATGATCAGCCTTTCAGCTAATTCTTCTTTCCCTCCAATGGTCACAATCGCTGTTTCCGGAGCGAATCCTTCCACGTGCTCAGCTTCCTTCATAAACAAGGATTCTGGTATTACAAGTGGAAAATAGACATTTTGATGTCCTGTTTTTTTAAACTCAAGATTGAGGAATCCTTGAATGTTTTCCCAAATGGCATATCCGTAGGGGCGATAGATAATAAATCCTTTCGCACCTGTATAATCCATTAATTCAGCCTTTCGGCATACGTCTGTATACCACTGAGCGAAATCTTCGTCCCTAGCGGTAATTTCCTTTACTAATTTGTCATTCCCTTTACCCATGTTTTCACCTCATGTTAAGTCATAATTATACCATAGTTTCAAAAAATGTGGAAGATGAATAAGATAAAAACGTCGGAGCCCCGACGTTTTTATTAGATGATTCTTTCAATAAATCTGTAGAACTCGTGTCGGTCTTCCTCTTTAAATACACTACAGTCTTCCAACACCATTTCAAAAACCTTACCGACTTGATTTTGCATGAACGAATCCATTTCTTCACTGGAAAAAGACTCTTTTTTCAGTTGTTGAATCCACTCGGAATGTTTTTCTAAATCAGGATAGTGATCAATGGAAGCATTCTCCAAAAGAACTTGTTTAATTTCTTCAAGTTCTGTCATGAGTCTTCCAGGAAGGATTGCGAGTCCCATGACTTCAATCAATCCGATGTTTTCTTTTTTAATATGAAAATAGTCTTCACGAGGATGAAAGAGACCATAGGGCCGTTCTTCGGTCGTAAAATTATTTCTTAAGACGATATAGAACTGATACTTTCCTTCTTTGATTGTCAAAATTGGAGTAATGGTATTGTGCTCTTCTTCACCGGTTTTCGCAAATATGTGCAAGTCAGGATTGGAGTATGATTTCCAGGCATTAAAGATGTCTGTGACGACATCCAAAACCTTGAATTCGCTTCCGCCGCTGACACGTATGACACTCATCGGCCAGTCAAGAATCTCAACTTTTACTTTCTTCACCTTGTAATCACGTAGCACTTTTGCCTTTTCAATTGGAAAATCTGCTTTTCCACCTTGAAAGTGATAGTGGTTTAAGATCGAACCGCCTACAATTGGGAGTCCAGCATTGGATCCAATCGTATAATGTGGAAACTGATTGACAAAGTCAACGAGTTCATAAAAGGTCCCAACATTCACATGCATTGGGATATGTTCCTTTTTTAGAATGATTGCATGTTCATTGAAATAGGAATAAGGGGAGTATTGAAATCCCCATTCATCTAATTCTCGGTTCAAAGTCAAAGTCACGACTCGATGATTGCTTCTGGATGCATGGTCGTCATTGCCATAGAACCCTACATTTTCCATGCAAAGAGCACATTTTGGATAGTGATTCGATTCCATTTTAGAAAGTTTGGTAATGCTTCTAGGATCTTTTTCAGGCTTGGATAAATTAATGGATATATCAAGTGGCGCATATTTGCCATTGTATTTGAAATGAACGTTCTTTTTGATTCTTTCAGTCTTGATGTAATTGGTCTTTTGAGACAAGGCATAAAAATCATTTGTCGCATAGACGGGGGCTTGCTTGTACAGTGCTCTAAAGCGTTGATTGATTTCTGCGGGTCTTGGCATTAAAGCATCCATAAGTTTAGCTTCATAATGATCAAAGTCACTTGTGCTATCCGAAGGAATCAAGCCTCGTTTAAAAGACTCTTCCAGAAGAACTGGCATAATTTCAAAAAAATCGATTTGATCCGTTATTTCCTCTTTTTCAAAACTGTCCTGCTTCAAAAGGTAAAGCAACTGGTTCACCGCATATTCAATGTCCAAAGAATTTAAGATCTTTTCTTGAAGACCATATTGGATTAATTGATTGATTAAATGGTTCATCACTTTTGACCTCCAAATCCTTCAGGGTGTGCTAAATGGAATGCCCATGCCGAAGAAATAATTTCTTCGATTCCTTTTGTCGGTTGCCAATGTAAGATATCAAAAGCCTTGTGGAAACTTGCGACAAGTTTATCAGGGTCCCCAGCTCGTCTTGGGCCGATTTTAATTGGAATGGGATGTTTTGTCACTTTTCTTGCGACTTCTACAATTTCAAGATTGGAATACCCTTTTTCTGTTCCCAAATTGAATATGTTGGAAGATTGGTTTCGATTCAAGTAGTCAAGTGCTTTTAAATGAGCATCGACTAAATCATCAATGTGAATGTAGTCTCGAATGCATGTTCCATCTAATGTATCATAGTCATTTCCAAAAATAGTAATAAAAGAACGCTTGTTAAGTGGAACCTGCAAAACAATCGGAATGAGATGCGTTTCAGGGTGATGATCTTCTCCAATTGTTGCGTCAAGACTCGCTCCTGCAACGTTGAAATATCGTAAGCTAACATATTTAATGCCATAGGCAACATCTGCCCAATGCATCATTTTTTCCATTTGAAGTTTCGTTTCTCCATAAGGATTGGTTGGAATCATTGGAAATTGTTCTGTAATCGGCATTTCTTTATGAGCTCCATATACAGCTGCACTAGAAGAAAACACGATTTTCTTGACGCCGTGTCTTTCCATTGATTCCAAGAGTGATAATGTTCCTGAGACGTTATTATAAAAATAGGCATTCGGAATTTTCATCGATTCTCCAACCAAAGAAAAAGCCGCAAAATGAAGACAGGCATCAATTGAATACTTATCAAAAACGCTGTCTAACAGCGCTGTATCATGAATATCACCTTTGACAAATAAAGCGTTCGAATCGATGGCTTCAACATGTCCATTTACAAGGTTATCAACAACGATGATAGCATGCCCTTGTTCAATCGCAGTTTTGACGAAATGGCTACCAATGTAGCCCGCACCGCCCAACACTAGTATTCTCATATTGCATTTTCCTCCAAAGAAAATTCAATTTTCTGATGATAGGGATGCTTTGGCGTGACGAGCCCCACTTCAAAACGGTGATCATTGATGGCATTGGACTGAAATTGTGGTTCTAAACAAATTGCATGATGAAGTCCTAATGGAAGATTCGTCTGAATGAGTTCTTGATTTGGATAATTTGTAGTGTAAATTGTGATGCCTGGCAAAGAAGTCTTGACTTTTAAAAGTGTTTTCGTTTTTCGAGAGTAGAGTTGGGTAACGCTCTCGTCAAGTAAAAAATAATGGTCAATTCCTTTCACTTTCGGGAACATCGCCTCAATATTGAGCGCGGACTTCAAAACGTCCTTCTGGATTCTAAAATCAAAATCAGTGCCGTCGACGTCGATGACTTTTCGTCCAATCATTTCATCGTCAACGATAACGACTTTCGATGCTGGAACTTTCAATTCATGATGATCTATCGTCGAATTGAAGTCTCCGTCCAAATTGAAATAAGTATGGTTGGTAAAATTGCATAGCATTGCTCGGTCTGTGGTAACGTCATAGGTTATCTGAATGGAACCTTCTGATACGAGATAACTCACTTTGATGTTTTGTGTTCCTGGCAGTACTTCATGAGTATATTCGTGATAAAACAAGACTTCGACTGCCTCTTTTTTTTGAAAGATTTCAAAGTCAAAAAAACGAAGTGATAATTTATCGTCTCCACCATGAAGAAAGTGAGGATGACTTCCAGAAAGTTTGTACTTTTGTCCTTCAAGAATAAATTCACTGTTTTCAAGTCTACCGGAATTCATTCCTATTGTCGCTCCAAACGACATCTTATTGGACAAATAATCCTCGATGTTATTGTACCTAGCGACAATCTCCCTTTGTTGAACGGTAACCCAACGATAAAGAGTGGCTCCAATGTTTAGGAGTGACACAATTTGTCCTTTTGGAGAAACAAGTATGATTTCTTTGATGTTTTTGCCATGATTCCTGACTTCTACCAACATAATCCACCTCATAATTTCATACATATTTTATCATAAAATCAACTAGGAAGAAACAAAGAATCAAAAAACGTGATGAACTTCCAAATCGGACTGATATAAAATAAAAAAAGCTCAGTTCGATGAACTGAGCTATGTGACTAAATAATTGATTATATATTCTGAGGAAGAATAGCTTAATCTATATATCTAAATCTAATTCCCTAAAATTCGTGAATCTAAAAGAAGAAATAAAATAACAAATAGGCTATCACAAAACTGCTAACGATAATCAGAAACAATGGTAAATAGGCAACAAAAGCACCAAATACAACTGCTCTTCTCTCTTTCGGAGTCAAGTTGACATCCATAAGCATTTTCTTTTTCTTGATTGTTTTTTCGCTTTGATACCAAGAGAACCCTTCGACATTCATGTTCGCGACGGTTTCACCGTGATCATCAAATTGAGGTTTGTTTTTCTTTTTTTTAAACATTGCGTCAATCACTAATCCTGTGGATACAAGTGGCAAGCCACTTTATGTCCTGGTTCATATTCTTTTAGAATTGGTGCAACCTCTTTACAAATATCCATGCATTTTGAGCATCTAGTATGGAATTTGCAGCCTTTTGGCGGATTCGCGGGACTTGGAATGTCACCTTTTAAGATGATTCTATTCTTTTTAACGTCTGGATCCGGAACTGGAACTGCCGACAATAATGCATCAGTATAGGGGTGCATTGGATTATCAAAAATGGCTTTACTACTACCAAATTCGACAACACTTCCCAAATACATAACCATGATTTCATCCGAAATATATTCTACGACTGATAAGTCATGGGAAATGAACATATAAGTCAAACCATACTTATGTTGTAATTCAACCAAAAGGTTGATAATCTGTGCCTGAATAGAAACGTCGAGTGCACTGACCGGTTCATCGCAGACGATGAGGTCTGGTTTGAGCGCCAAAGATCTAGCAATACAGATTCTTTGTCTTTGACCGCCTGAAAACTCATGCGGATAGCGGCTATAGTAGTATGCAGGAAGTCCGCAGGATTTCATGATGTCGATAATATAATCTCGATGTTCTTCCTTTGAGACAATCTTGTGCTGTCTTACAGCTTCACCGATGATTTCTCCAATTGTCATACGAGGACTCAAACTAGAGTAAGGATCCTGGAAAATGATTTGGATTTTCGGTCTAAGTTTAGTCAATTCTTTTCTTGTAAGTTTTCTTAAATCAACACCATTGTAGATGACTTCCCCACCAGTAATGCTGTGAAGACGGAGAATGGTACGACCGAGTGTGGTCTTCCCGCATCCGCTCTCCCCAACGACTCCGAGGGTTTTTCCTTCTTTAATGGTGAAACTGACGTCATCAACAGCTTTAACGTAATTCGCTTCTTTTTGAACCCAACTTTGGCCAAGCGGAAAATACTTTTTAATGTGGTTAACAATTAAAAGGTCTTTTGCGACTTCTGTTGTTTTCTCGACGCGCTCTTTTGTGCTTTTTTTAACGACTGGAGCCTTGACTGCAACACTTCCATCAGCTGCCTTAACGACGGCTGGTTTCTTTACAACAATCTTTTCAACGTCTTTGACTTCATTAATTGGCATTATTTTCCACCTGCTTTCAACTTCGCGAAATCAGCTGCAAGTTCTTCCTGTAGATAACATGCGACGGAATGTGTTGGAGAAACTTCAACCAAATGTGGATATTCTCCGTTACATTTTCCGAACCGTTTGTTGCATCTGTCGCGGAAATAACAATAGTTTGGCAAGTTGATTGGATTAGGAACGGTACCCGAAATTGTGTACAATTTTTCATCGCCAGAATTTAAAGCAGGAATACTCTTTTGAAGCCCTACAGTATAAGGATGCAATGGGTTTTTGTATATTTCTCTCGCGGTTCCTTTTTCAATAATACGTCCAGCATACATGACAACGACATAGTCTGCCATTTCAGCAATGACACCCAGGTCATGGGTAATCAACATAATGGATCCATCAATTTTCGTTTTAATATCACGAAGCAAGTCCAAAATTTGGGCTTGAATTGTAACGTCGAGAGCCGTAGTCGGTTCATCGGCGATGATTAATCTTGGGTCGCAAGCCAATGCCATGGCAATCATGACTCTTTGGCGCATACCACCGGATAACTCATGAGGATAAGCATCATAGAATTTGTCTGGCATGGCAATTCCAACCAGTTTAAGCATACTAATGGACTTTTGTTTCGCTTCTTCTTTCGATGTTCCTGGGAAATGCAAGAACAAAACTTCATCAAGCTGGTCTCCAATTCGAAGAACGGGGTTCAAACTTGTCATTGGCTCTTGAAAAATCATAGACATTTCATTGCCACGAATCTTGTTCATATCAATTTTAGGAACATTTGCGATGTTATAAGCTTTTCCATCCTTGGCAGAGTAACGAATTTCTCCACTGTGGATTTGTCCATGAGGGCTTTGCATTAATTTCATCAACGCTAGGCTCGTAACGCTTTTTCCGCATCCGCTTTCCCCAACTACACCAACAATACTCTTTTTGGGTATGTCAAAAGATACACCGTCAACGGCTTTTACAACACCCGCATCAGTGTAAAAATAGGCATGAAGGTCATCAAATTCAACAACATTATTCGGATCTCTCATCGTAGTGAGATATTCTTCTTCGGGAACATTCTTGCGATTGTTACGTTTTTCCATCGCTTTGATGATTTTTAAGTTCTCGGCTGCTGTTTGTTTGATTTGCTTATTGCTGATATAATGTTTACTTTGTATTTTATTGTGTTCTTTTCGTTTTTTCAAATATTCTAATATATTCATATTCGGCACCTATCTCCTCATCTTCGGGTCAAATGCGTCGCGTAAACCATCGCCGATAAAGTTAAATGCCAACACGGCTAACACGATACAAATACCAGCTGGGACCCAAATGTTCGGGTAGTTTTGTAATATATCCCTACCTGCCGCACCACTTGTAGAACTTATCATCGTACCCCACGCAGAATATGGGAAAGGAACACCCAGTCCGAGGTAAGATAGTGTTGATTCAGCTAAGATGATTCCACCAAGTCCAAGGGTTGCTTGAACAATGATTTGAGGCATAACATTTGGAATGATGTGTTTGAATATTTTACGTCCCGTACTTAAACCTGTTGCCTCTGCGGCAAGCATGTATTCGAGTTCACGGATTCCAAGAATTTGTCCACGAACCAAACGAGCAATTCCGGCCCATCCGAAGAAGGTCAAAATCGCCATCAAGTAGTAGATTCGGAGTCGAGCAGGCACCCCCCAACCGTCAATCAATGCTGCTGCGAGCATTAGAATCGGCAAGCCTGGGAGACAGTTGAAAACATCGACGACACGCATGATAACCATGTCGACCCAACCACCAAAATACCCTGATAAAGAACCAAAGAAAAGTCCAACGATTACTTCAGCGAAAATAACCATAAAACCAAGTAATAGCGAAACACGTCCGCCATACATCAGTCTCGTGAATACATCGTAGCCATATTGGTCCGTACCTAGGATATGTTCCCAAGAAGGAAGTGTTTTTGAATATACTTTATAAGGATCACTTACTTCAAAAAAGATGTAAGTGACTTGTTCTTCTAGCCCTGTTTCTTCATTGATCTCGGTTACTAAAATTTGATGAGGCAATACTGATGTTACCCATTTGTAATCTCCGGTAATCTCAACTTCTCCCCAAGGAGAAAGCAGCGGTCCGATAAATGAGAAAGCAAACATCAAGAAAAGTGTGATCAAACCGACCAACGATAATTTGCTTCTGAAGAACCTTCTAAGAACCATTTTCCCTGGACTGACAACTTTAGCAGAGTCGGATAGGGAAACTTCATCCAGAAGTTCAGATTTGTTTTCTTCGAGAACAGTAAGTTCTTTTTCTTCTCTGACTTCTTTTTCGAAATCACTCATTTTTTACCACCTACCAATTTCACTCGAGGATCAACGACAGCGTACATTAAGTCTGACAATAAAGTACCTATGACCGTCAACACGGACAAGAATAAATTATAAGCCATGACAAAAGGAATATCGCCCTGCGTAACAGCACGATAAGCTGCTTGACCAATTCCATCGATACTAAAAATAGTTTCAGTAATTAGTGCTCCACCGAATAATCCAGGAAGGATTCCGGCGAATATTGTTACCAAAGGAATCAATGTGTTTCTAAATGCATGTTTGTAAATGACTTTGTGTTCGCTTAATCCTTTTGCGCGTGCGGTACGGATATAGTCCGCATTGAGAACTTCAAGCATGTTGGTACGAGTGTATCTCATTAATCCACCAATGGAAAGAATAACGAGCACGGTAATTGGTAGTACCAAGTGATGAAGATTGTCTAAAAGCAACGGCAAGTTCGAATTTGGATCGGTTAGACCTGCATATGGGAACCATCCCAATTGGATGGAAAATATTCTTAGTAACAATGCTCCAAAGAAGAAGGATGGCAACGAAATACCCATCATCGCGAGAACGGTGACGCTATAATCCACGACTCCGTACTGCTTGGTAGCTGAGGTAATTCCGAGCGGAATGGCAATTGCAAATTGCAAGATTGTGGCTATTAAAGCGATGATAAATGAAATCCTGCTTTTGTCCTTGATAATGTCAAGAACATTTGAACTAGAAACCGGTTTTGTAAGCTGGTTTCCATCAATGTCCAAAACAGGATTACCCTGATCATCTACGAGATATTCCACCTCTCCGGTACTAACGGAAAAGATAAATGAATTTCCCCACTCACCATGCAAAATATGATTGAGCCATGTTAAATAACCCTCGAAAATCGGGGATGTTAACCCATAGAGTTCTCTTTGTTCTTCGACCATTCTAGCGACTTCACCGGTGCTGTCAAGTTGGATTTGCGCATAGTATTTTGCTTCAATGAAATCTAGACCTGGTTTAATTCTAACCAAGCCATAGATAATAATCGAGACGCCGAACAATATCAGTACTGATAATGCTAATCTCTTTATTACATATTTTATCATGTTGACAATAATAAGGCTCAATCTAGTGGACTGAGCCTTATAACTCCTTGTTAGAAATTTGTGAAACTTGCTAATTAGTAGGTGTTATTGACTAAGGTTGTACGTATCCTACTACTACTGTTTCAGTTGTATTACCTTCAACACCTGAAGCGAAACTTACTTTCCAAATTTCAGCCATTGGGCCCCAATATGGAGTAACAGTTGTTGATAGAGTTGCTTGATCGATGATGGATCCATCGTATACAAACAAGTTCTTTCTTTGGTAAGTTGGAACTTCGATGTTCAATTGAGCTAGAACTTCTAATGCTTTCGCATAAATAGGAGCTCTTTCTTCAGTAAGCATGTATTTCGTTCCTTGTTCAATTAGATATCCCAAGTACTCTAATGCTTCTTTTTGATTCATCGTTTCAGTAACGCCATCTAATTTTACAACTTCGATAGTTCCTAAAGCGTCATCATCACCGTTTTCATATAGCCAAGCGATACCGTTTGCGGTAACTGAATCAGCTTGTGATAGGTAATGGTAAACTTGATACATATCTGGGTCTTGTGCAGATTGCCATGCTAATGCATAAACACCAACAGGAGCCGTTTTGATATGAGCAATTAAGGAAGCATCCGTAACGATTTCTGCAGTAACACCGATTGTAGCGAGTAATCTTTGAGCTTCTAGATAAACTCCACCAGCTGGATGGGCAGAAACGTCACTTGGTAATGTGAATGTATAAGTTGGAGTGTCAGTAAATTCACCAGCGACTGCATCATATGTGTATCCTGCAAGTTCTAAATAGCTAATTGCAGATGCCATTGTTGCGTCAAATGGATAAATATATTCTGCACCTTCTGGATATGCCCAAGATACTTGTGATTGTGCACGAGTAATCAAGTCAGCTAATCCATTTGGATAGTAGTTCAATACTTTTGACATATCGAATACTGTTGTCAAAGCGATACGTTCGTAAAGGTTGTCATAAACTTGTGGGTTAACGCAAATGTATCCGTAACCTAAGTTGTCAACCAATACTGCTACTAAGTTGTCGCTCAATGCAACGCTATCCATAACGTCTGAAGTTGCACTTACAGTTGCGTAAGCTACGTCACCGGCTTCAAGAGCACTGTACTCGTAACCTGAAGAGACGATCTTCAATGCAACTTTATTGATGTTAGAGTTATAAACGTTAACTCCACCCATAGTTTCGAAATATTCGTTTCTTGTGAAGTAAACTGTACCGTCACCAGAATCTACATGATCGAATATATAGGTTCCTCCACCCATAGGAGCGCCGTTGAATGTTGCAAGGTGAGCCATGAATAGTGGATTGTCAAATTCTACGCCAAAGTTCTTGATTGCATCAACTGGATAAGTGTATCCTGCTGTGTAATAATGAGCTGGAGTAACTGTAACACCTAATGAAAGGATGGCTTTTGGATTTTGTTCTGTCAAAACAATTTTAACAGTTTCGTGTACGACTGAATCAATTGTTTTTGTTCCTTTTACTAAACCAGCTACGCTAGGAACGGATCCTACTGTTTGGAAAGCTTTAGTAAAGTTTTCAGTTGCGTTAGCTACAAAGTCTGAACCAGCGCTTTCAATGCTTGAAACGTTTGCATAGTCTACGACACCGTCTACATCTGCATAAGCATCAAGAATATCTTGGAAATAATCTGCAACAGTTAGAGTTGCAACGCTGTAATCAGCTGTTGCTCCACTCCAAGTTAAACCATCAGCACTTAGTGAATAAGCGCGACCAACTCCGCCCCAGAATCCCCACATTGCCATACCGTAAGCTACTCTTAAACCAGCAGAAGCTTGAACGTCAGCAAATGTTAAAGTACAGTTGTAACGAGTTAATCCAACATGATCTGGATTAGTTGCTGAATAAGTTGCGATTCCAGTTGCAGAAGTTTTTACATATAATCCTTCTGCATTTTCAACTAGGTAGTTACCGCCAAAGTATCTAGCTACGAATGAATCTGTTGAATAGTTTGACATTACATAGTTAACGATTTCTTGAGCAAATTGTTCTCCAGCAACTTCAAACGCTGCCCAGTAAGCATCAAATTGAGCTTCTGTGTAAGCGGCTGTAGCTACATAGCCGTCAACTCTTCCGTCATCTGCTAAGATTTGAGCAGCTAAAGGAGCGTATTGTGCGGCATTTGGAACTTGTGTTCTGAAGTCAGTTAAGCCAAGAATAGGCAACGTGTAAAGCGTGGAAGATCCATTATAGGAAGGATCTAAATAAGTGTACATGTTGAATAACACGTCATCTGCAGTGATTGCAGTTCCATCGCTGAATTTTGCACCATTTTTGAGTACAATGTCATACACCACGTAGTCGCCTTCTTCATAATCCGCTTTTGGAGCGTATGTAGTAAGGTTGTCAGTGTAATAAATTGAGTAGCTGTCTGCTACAGTTGGGTAATAATCAGAAGCTACTACAGCACCGCTCTCATCGGTCGTAAGTAGTCCGACATTGACCAATCCTGCTACTTGTCCATCATATGCTGATGAGTAGAAGAATGGGTTGAACACACCGTCCATCGTTGAAGATTGGAGTAATAATGTATAATCATCATTAATGACTCTGTCCTCAGTGATTGGAGTTAATGTCGTTGTTGTTGTTGCAGTCGTTGTTGTGGTTGTTGTTGCAGTTGTAGTTGTTGTGGTTTTACAACCAATTAGAGCAACAGCTAAAACTAAAGTTACAAGAAACAAACTAAGCTTTTTCATCTTTTTCCTCCATTTTTTTTCTATTCTTTATGATTTTCATCATGAAAGCCTATTCTAAGGTTTGCACAGTTAATGTGCTAGTGGTTATTCCTGTAATCAAAGAATAATCAATTGTTGCTGTGGTATTAGTTATCGTAACAAATTCATTTCCAAGGGCCACGATGTCTCCAATGTATACCGGGTAGGTAACTTGAGTTGGCGAAGTGACTGCGAAATCAATGTCAACCGATGAGTCAATTACATATGACATTCCATCGAGTGCTGTTCCAATAATTCCTGCTGCACCCATTTCACAAATAACATTGGTGCCAGTTGTAGTTGTAACAAACAATATATGAGCGTTTTCAACGGTCAACCCTGTAATCGTCGCGTCTTGAACATATGGGAAGAGTCCCATTACGACGATGACTCCGGCATCCACATTGATATCCTTTTGTGCGTTTTGTACTTTTATCGTGTAATTGGATATCGAGTATCCCATTGACAGGAATTCTCCCGTAAACGGTACTACTGTGGTGACAACTGATGATCTAACCTCAAATCCAAGAGGTGAAAAATTAACAAATTCTTGTCCTCCAAGATCGATGTTTGCTACAAGAAGATAATTCAAATCTGGGTTTTGAGCAATTGCGAACAATTTCGCAGCGGTGTTAACTCGAACATAAGTTCCTTCAACCATATACGCATAAAGCGTCAAGGTATCTTGCCCCACTGGGAAAACATCGTTTGTGAAGTCCCAAGGCAAGTACTCTGTTTGAGATGTGCTCCATCCAACAAAGGTGTATCCAGCATATAGTGGGATGGTTTCCAATCTTCCGATTGGTTCTCCCGATACTAAATCAACAGAACTTGTATTATCAGGTGTCAGTTTTTGAGTAATATAAGTGATTTGCCCTGACATTTGAACATATTCTACGGTAAGTTTCTTTTCCCAATGTGCAATTAATATGATATCCTTTGTGACTCTGTCATTTTCAAAATCCCAATAAGTGATATCTGCATTGTATCTAGGTAAATCAGAAGGTGTAGGATATGTCACAGATGATGTAAATACATATCTAGCATCGACTGAGTAACGGTCTAAATCTGCATGAGCAGGATTTTCAGAATCATAAGCGACATAATTATCGCCATCCATTACATAATTGCCTTGTTCGTCCAAGATCATCATCGTACTGAAATAGATATATCCGCTTTCAAAAGAGTACCTTGTCAAGCCTTCATCAGCTTCTGTATAAGGATAATAGTCTTGACGATACTTTGGAACGTCTGCAAATAAGGTCTGCTCTTCCAATGTTAAATCGCTAAACAACATATAAGTGCCATAGGCTTCTACATCTGATATTGTATAACTACCAGAAGCATCATAGATTTCTACATGATCTGCATTTCCAATATCATAAACATAAAATCCCCAACCGTCTGGGCCATCAAAATAGATGTATTCAACTGTATCAGGATCATCGTCTTCACTGAGAGCTTCAACGTTAACATAAATCAGTGTTCCATTGACGTCTTCTACATAACCATAGACGTAATCGCCTGCGATATCAATTTGATAAACACCGTTTCCGTCATCTTGG
>Ga0268280_1000155_pt1 | contig 63826 bp, 49 predicted proteins | sample saktaG_9_FD_190139 | JGI IMG/M metagenome (GOLD analysis project Ga0268280, IMG submission 190139) | Saline water microbial communities from Sakinaw Lake, British Columbia, Canada - sak_2011_5_24_40m | ecosystem: Environmental > Aquatic > Non-marine Saline and Alkaline > Saline ...
TCTCGTATTCCTAAGCGTGGGGCTTCCCCTAAACCTCCAGCAATACCGGTTGGTCCGGAGATCCTTGAAGGAGCAGGGGCTTCGGCTCGTTCCACTTATGAGGCACGTAACCTGCTTGAAACCGCTCATGATGATGCATTGTTCGAGTACTACGCCACATCAGAACTGGTAATCCTTAATACAAGCACAGGTGAGATGAAACCTATCGGTAAACCCGCTCTCTACTCAACAGCCGAATTCTCGCCGGATGGTAAATATATTCATATTGAGCGTTTAGTTCCTCCCTGGTCCCACGAGGTCGCCTGGTGGCGCTTTGCCAAAGAGGTTGAGGTCTGGAGTGATAAAGGCAACCCGGTAGCTCAAATTGCATCCCTGCCTTTGTCCGACCAAGTCCCCATTCACGGAGTTCCCTTGGGACCACGCTCGATTTCATGGCGTCCTACTGCTCCCCACCAACTCTTTTGGGTTGAGGCCCTCGACGGTGGGGATCCTGTTGCCAAAGCCTCCCACCGTGACCGGCTCATGTGTCTGGATGCCCCATTTAATGCAACGCTCAAAGAGGTTTTTCGAGCCAAGCATCGCATCCAGCCTTGGCAGAACGCCTGGGGTGCCAAGGGAGGCATGCTCATGTTGACCGAGCAGGAGCGAATCAAGCGTTGGCGCTATGTTTGGCTTCTAGATGTAGACAAGAAAACATCCCGTTTATGGTTCGATCTTGACGAGGATGATCGCTATGGCGATCCAGGCACTCCTCTGTTCCGACCACTGCCCAACGGGTGCTGGGTTCTACATCAGAAAGGAAACGCCATATATTTTCGTGGGAATGGTGCCAGCAAAGAAGGAGATCGGCCCTTCCTAGACTTGCGCGATCTAAACTCTAGTAAAACAGTGCGTCTTTTCCGTTGTGATCTAAAGCGACTTGAATATTTCTTAGGTTTTGTAGAAGATGAAAATCATTTCATCATGCAATCTGAGTCCACCACTGTTCCCCTCAACTACTATTTGGTCAAATTTGGCAAAAAGATTAAAGCAGCCAAAGATGAAGCCACCCGAACTTCAAGCCGTATACCCATAACACAATTCAAGGATCCCGCACCTGAGCTGAGAAAGATCGAGAAGCAGATTGTGCGCTATAAGCGTAAAGACGGTGTCCCCCTCAGCTTCCACCTGTATCTGCCCCCCGGCTACAAAAAAGGAACCCCCCTGCCCACCGTACTCTATGCCTATCCACTCGAATATTCCAGCGCAGCCACCGCCGGACAAGTCAGCGGCTCAACCCGTAATTTCATGCGACTGTATGGCGCCTCTCACCTTTACTTCTTACTCAGGGGTTACGCCGTACTCGACCAAACTGCCATGCCAATGATCGGGGATCCCGAAACCACTTACGATACTTTTGTCCCCCAATTGGTAGCTGATGCTGAGGCCGCAGTTGCCAAAGCAGTTGAGATGGGAGTAACAGATCCGAAAAGAATCGGTATCATCGGTCACAGTCACGGAGCGCTTATGGTTGCTAATCTTCTGGCCCATACGGACCTGTTTAGTGCCGGAATTGCCCGCAGTGGATCGTACAATAAAACCAATCAACCCTATGGCTTCCAATCGGAACGTCGTTCTCTTTTCCAGGCCAGGGATGTCTATATTAACGTTTCACCAACCTTCTTCGCCGATAAAGTAAACGAACCGATCCTGATCATTCACGGTAACGACGATGCAAACCCAGGCACCCTGACCTTTCAGTCCGAAGTGTTTTATGAAGCGGTGCGTGGTTCGGGTGGCACTGCCCGGCTTGTCCTTCTCCCTTTCGAAAACCATGGCTATAGTGCACGGGAGAGTATAGAACACGTGCTATGGGAACAGCTCCGTTGGTTTGACAAGTATGTTAAGAATGCTGGAGTCAAAACAGTCGAAAATTAAAATATGTAGAGATACTAAAAGGAAGGCATTGGGGTCAGGTCTTTCATTATTATATTTTTAATGCTGTATTTGTCTCCTGTCTATAGAAGACATAGGTCTCGATATAAGACGTTTCGGTCAGGATGGCCGGGCCGCCTGCCGGCGGAATTGAAACCAACAGGCGGCCCGACCTGTTTTCAACTGCCTTGCATCAGGTAAAAAACGTATCCGTAATAATCGGAATACTTGCGATAAAGATCGATCTCCATCTGGATGCCAGCGATCATCTCCAGCTTCCCGGGATCCGCGCCATGCTTTGCCCGCAGCGCGGGCAGGCGGGCGCCAAGCGGATCATAATACGAATCCCACCAGGCCGATTCCGGCAACGAGAAATGACCGATTACTTTGTAGCCGCAAGCCTGGATGGTCGCCAGATTGGCATCCACAGCGAACATGGCGGGACACGTCTCGGCAAAGAAACGGCGGCATTCCTCCGGCGCGTCGGGCCTGAACCAGGTCAGCTCGCTGACCGCCAGCACTCCGCCCGCCGCCAGCATGGAACAGCAAGCGGTCAGGCCGGCCTGGAATCCCATGATCATGATCAGGCCACCCTCGGACCAGATCAGATCGAACACCCCCTCCTCCCGTCCCAGGTCGCGCATGTCTTTCTGAAGGGTCTGGATTTTTTCGCCAACGCCCGCGGCCTTGGCCCGGCGCTGCAGCTCGTCCAGAAAAGGCTGGTGGTTGTCCACGGCCAGGATCGTCCCGCTGATATCCTTTGCCAGCTGGATCGTTGGCGCTCCGTTGCCGCAACCGATATCCAGCACCTTTAATTTCCTGGAACGAAACGCATTGCCGGTGGACGATTCTGTCCCGAGCGCCAGGGCCAGCGCTTTTTTCGTTGAAGCATCGTCTCCCGGCCCCAGTCGGGGCAACTCGGCGGAAAATATCTCGTGAAAGAAATCCATTTGTCCTTGTGTATCCATTGTTTTTATCTCCTTTTTTTGTGTGGAAATGGGGCCACTCGTTTATTTCGTCAGGAATTGTTTTTAATGGCAGAAATCGCACGTCTAATCTTGCCCCTGGCGAGGGTGTGAAACCTCTGCCTGCTGACAAAACGCGGCCATGCGAATTTCTATTTTTTTACAAGGACCATGTGCGGCTATTTTATCACAACAAAGCTGTTTGTCAATTTTAGCAGGCACCGTTCCTGATGGTTTCCATAAGCTTGCCGACAGCAATAGCATGGAAATCAAGCCCGGGCGCTGCGCCCCTCCAAGACAGATATTTACTCCGGCCGGCACAGCCAGACGTCGCCGAAGCGCGAGGTGCGAAAAGATCGTTCGATCCTGAGCCCGGCGCCGGCGAATTCCGCCTCGCGGGAAGCGGCGATGAATTGCGGATAATTCGGCCCCTCGATCCACTCGATCAGGCGCACGAACCGGCCGCCGTCGCAGCAGTAGTCAAATACCACCACGTAGCGGCAGGCGATGCGCGCGATGTTCTTCAGGATGGCTTCCCTGAACCCGGTGGAGAGCCCGTGCAGGAAGTAGCCGCAGGAGGCGATCCCGTAGCTCTTGGCGGGAATTTTCGGCAGGTCCACCAGGTCGAACGTCTTGAAGTCGATCCGCGGAAATCGTTTCCTCGCCCTTTTCAGCATTTGTTCGGAAAGGTCCAGCCCGGCCGTGGCGTGGCCCCGTTGCTCGAAGGCTGCGGCCAGGATGCCGCTGCCCGTGGCCACGTCCAGGACCGTGAGCTTCGGCGGCAGGTCCAGCTTGGCGAGGGCCTCCTCATAGCTGGGGAACAGGTGCCATTCAATCACGGGATAGATGACCGATGCCAGGTTGAAAAATTTTCGGGCCCTTTTTCTTTCTAAAATGAAGTCTTCGCTTCGTCCCTGGTCTTGTTTGCAGTCTTTCATCAGCCTATTCTGGCAAAAAATGAATTAAATGTAAAAAGGATTTTGATGATATTTTTTTAACCGTCCAGGTTCTCAAGCAAGCTTTTCCAAAAATGAAACATGGATTTATGCAAAAATGCAAGCACAGTCCCTGAAATACTGATATTTTCAAAAATATAATGAAATTTTAACGAAATGATGATATGTTATAGACAGGGAGAGATATATTGATTCACCTATTAAATTCAGGAAGGAGCAAATCATGAAAAAAAGGATTGGAAACAAAAGTACGAAACAAGCGCTGTGGATCGCGTTGAAAGCAGGCGTTTTTGGAGTGCTTCTCAGCGTCCTTCTTGCGTCAGGGTGGATGTCTGCACAAGAAACTCCGCAGAAACCAGGCGTTTCGGCCGAGCAGGAAAAGAGGCTGGAACTGATGAAATCCAAGGGACCGGAAGCTTCCCTGACGATTCTCCCGGTACGACTTGCAGGAAAACCTTTCGCTCGTGTGACAGAAGTCGTTGGCGTACTGCTGGAGAAGCAGGGGTTGAAGAACATCGAACTCGGGGAAACTGCATTCAACCCCGAAGACAAGACCGATATGGAACATCTGGTCGTTTCTCTCGGTGAGTTTGTCAAGAGGAACCCAATCACAACGGAGTATGCGTTGTACGTCGAAATCAATGGCAATCGTCAAACAGGTTTGGACGAGCTTCGCGCGGTTGTCGTTGATAAAACAGGTGCGGTTGTCTGGACAGACCGCCAGACGCCGCAGGATGAGGCGTTCAAGCGCCTGGAATCCGTAGAGCCATTTAAACTGTCGATCCTTCTTGTCGAGCGGCTCAGCCCGCAGTTGAGCCTCAACGAGGAAACCGCAAAGGCCGCCAAGCCTGGCAAGATAGAGGCACTTATGATCGAGCGGACAGGAATACCCTCAGAGAACGAAAGGACGCCTCTCCCCGGACGCCAAGAGCAAATGAAGAAAGCGATGCCAAAAGCGACTTTAGTGGTTTTTCCGGTTCGGATGGATGGCACGGCAAACACCGCGAGTTCAACCGACCTGGCAAAAATGATCAATGATGCGGGACTGTGCAGGGCGCTGCCGGCAAAGGAATCCCTATTGCTCAAAGCTTCTCAGGCTAATCCCAATGAACTGAAAATACTATGGGATCTGGCGCGTGAGTTCAGGGACTATGTAAAAAAGAATCCGCTGGATGCTGATTACGTTCTTTATGCAGATTATGTCTTCAACCCGCAACAATGGAAACAAGGATTTGTGCATTTCATTGTATGCGACCGCAAGGGCGAGTGGGTAATCGTTGATTTTCAAAATTCGCATCACGAGGATTACCAGAGTATCAAGCCGATCTCGAAGGAAGGCTGCGACAAACTTCTGATAAAACGCTTGAAGGATTACCTGAAATAATCGGGGGATTGGGGACGCCCATTAGAAGGTACATGTCAAGTAGGTAGACATATATTTTAATTTTTATTTAGCACTAAAAAAGAGCTTCAGCGATGATGTTTGCTTCCGTCGATTTCTATTTTTATTGGTTACAAAACGTAAATGTTTTGCTCCAGACACCCATCGAGATCAAGTCCAATCCGGTTGCGATCCGGCGGACCCTGGCAATGATCTTGCCCCAGAAATCGTTCGGTACCGCGGTATGCCCAACTGCAAAAAGAAGCGCAGTTTGTAATGGCTCAAAGTCCAGTCCCTTGTGGTTCATACCCCGGGCAAAACATCTTGACTGTTGCGAAAATTATTTTACAAATATATGATCGTCTTGTTTGGTGGCTGCGCCAGACATGCCAATCGGTGCTGATGGTTGGTATCCCAGTCCCCGTTTTGGTTCCCTGGCGCAGCCTTTATCAACCTTAAAGGGCTTGCCGAATATCTTCGTTATGTCGAAATCAACCTGGTCATGCATGATGTAATAACAAGCACGGGCCAACTTGTGCGCCAGGGCTTTGGTGGCCACGATCTTGTTGGTCTTGATCGTTTTGCGCATAAAGAAGGACTGAGCCGGCGGGCAATAACGCCTGGCCTTTTGCGCCGCTTCGACGAAGGCGTAGGAAAGATACTTGTTACCGTTCTTGCGATTGTTCTCTCCTTTGCTTTTGTTGTTGGATAACCTCTTGCTAGCCACGCAGCGGCAATAGGAAGCGAAATCGCCAACAGAGGGAAAACGTTTGATATCACCGGTTTCCAAAGCGATGGTCATGGCCAATATGTTGCCAATGCCCGGCACGGTGAGGAGCTTTTCAAACTGTGGTTTGATCTTGACTGCTTTGAGGAGTGAGTTGCGGATCTCGTAGATCTGCCACTTGAGGTTGTTCATGGCTGCGATGTTGACCTTGGCCGACAGAGCCAGATGCTCGTTTTCAAACATGTCGTTTACCTCGTCATCTTCGAGCTTCTTGATCTCATTGGATGGCATGGATATGCCGAGATTGCGACTGACCAGACTCTTGAAGCTCAGGATGTGCGTCGAGCTCTGTCTGACCAGCTTCAGGCGTTTGCGCAGCAGGTCACGCAGTTGCCGCTCTTCTCTGGGCATGATGTGACCTTCGGGCAGGATGCCGAGCTTCAGCATCTTGGCCAGAAAGAAAGCATCATGTTCATCGTTGGTATACTTCAGCCCGCTGTACTGCTTAAAGGCCGCCGGATGCGCCAAGTGAACCTTGTAACCATTGTCCATCAAGCCGTCCACCAGCCAGTACCAGTTGAAGGTCGACTCGACCACCACACCGACGATGCGTTCCTTGTGCGGTTCGAGCACGGCCAGGAGTACCTCCAGTTTGTTGGGAAACTTGCCCTTCAGCACTCTGCGTTCCTTGCTGTCGAGTACACCGACATAAGTGTTGTTCGAATGCAGGTCCAATCCCACGTAAAGCTTGGTTTGCATTGTTTACCTCCTTCTGCAAACATTTTTTGCCTACATGACATTACCGCTTTATGGGGAGAGGTGGAAAGGGCTTCCCCCACCGGGGGACGGGAGGGGGCACATCCTTTTTCCGAATGAAAATGTGCTATCGGATAGTCAAAGAACTGAACCTTCTATATGATTATCAGTGCTTGTAAATATGTATTTAGCAAATAAAACAAAAAAATATTATTGATGTAAAAATGTAAGTGCTGTTCCTAATGCTGCTAAAAAATTAGTTGGCAGGCCCTGATTTTTTCAATATGCAGAACAGGCTCGAGCCGTCCACCTCGGTCAGGGTGAGGGCGGCGGGAAGGCCCGAGGCCAGCGAGCGGAACTGCGCCGGGGTGAAGGTGGTGGCTGTAAAGCCGTCCTTGCAGGCGATGAAGCCGTCCTTTGTCTGTTCACGGTCGATCTCGCCCATGAGCCCGGCCCCGGCCTGGAGCTCGAACCATTCGAGGCGCTGCGGCCAGAATTTTTCGGCATAGGTCGAGAACAAGGCGACGCCGCCCAAAGTATTGGGACGGCAGACACGCAGCGCCTCGCGCAGGAGCTTTGCCGGGTCGCGGTGGAATGCCGAGATGCCGTTCTGCAGGCAGAGGACCACTGAGAAGCGGTTGTCTTCGAACTGCAGCGCGCTCGCGTCCATCTCCATGACCTCGACGTTGGCCAGGCCAGAGGCGACCTTCTTCGCCAGGGCGATGCTGGCCGGGGCGTTGTCGATGGCCATGACCGAGCCCGCCCGGGCGGCCAGCTCGGGCAGGGTGCGGCCGTAGCCGCAGCCCAAGTCGAGGACCGCGTCGCCGGCATGGATGAACCCCAGGGCGAAGTCGAGCTCGGCGCGCAGGTATTGTTGGACGCGCGGCGGCGCGATCTCGTAGCAGCGGCGCAGCTTCTCCGCCGCCAGGTTAACGGCATAATAGTCTTCCATCCCGGCATTCATTATAAGAAGCGCGCCACTTCGATTCAAGGGGATGTCGGAAAGAAGGCTGGAAGGGGAATCGGGAACGGTGCTTGACTCTGTGACTTTGTCCAGGAAGCACCGGGATCGGGATCCAATATTTGACGTTGACAATCCGATTTGCTTCCGATAGCATGCCGGTAGGTCACGTCCCCTGGGGTATTGTGGATGCCTCCTTCATCGGGGACCTGCGCAGGGAAGCGCTGCAAAATGATGATCAAGCATCGAGGAGAAATTAAAAATGAAAAAACTCATTGCCATTAGTGGTTTGCTGCTGGCGGTGGCCATGGCCGCTGACGCGCGGCAAACGGGATTTGTTGTTCAGGATAACATCAAAAAGGTCAAAGAACGTCTTGGCGACGCGCTGCTCACCAGCGCCGATGCCGTCGTTGCCAGGCACGTGGAGGCCATCGGGGGTCGGGACGCGGTCTTGGCGGTCAAGACACTGATGGTCAGAGGAAGAAATACCCGCTTCGGCCAGGGGGATATTCCCCTCTACCGCTACTATGTGCAACCCAACTTTTTCAAACAGACAAGATCCCCTAAAGGGGCTGATTTCATCGTAAGCAATGGAGAAAAAACATGGTCTGTCTCCCCCGCGGGCCGCAGGGAGTTGTCCGAGTGGTGGGCCATCTCCTTGAGACATTACAGAATTGACGACAATTTCATCGACTATCAACGCCGCGGCATCAAATATGAATATCGCGGGCTTGAGGGGTTTGCCACGGAGCCATTCGTGTATTACCACCTGGTCCGTTCATTCGCCGATGGGTTCAGCGAAGACCTGTATTTCGATGTGGAAAGCGGTTTGCTGCATGCCATTTGGACAACGAGCTCACCCATAAAAAACTCGCCGCAGGTTTTCTATGATTACAGGAAAGTCGGCGGCGTGCTGTTTGCCCACGCTTGGATGAGGGTGCACGACCAGGCCGCTCCGCCCCACTTGTTCATCGTGGAGGAGATCAAGATCAATGAAGATTTCGGGAAGGATTTCTTTGCACAAACAGCGGAGTGACAAAGTGAAAAACTCATTCTTGTCGTCAGATTGATTCTTGCCGCATTTTTTATCAGCGCCTGACGATCAGAGTCCCCAGAACTCGGCGGCTCCTGCCGCATGATAGGAAAATGAGAAAAACGGGGACGGTGCCCTTTCGGGACATACTTTCACCATGATTTTCATACCCGCAAGGTGATGACGTCGATGCGGCCGGCGTCGGCCACGCCCAGGCCCTTGGCCGCGGCCGTCTCGATGTGCTTGGCCATGGGCGTGACGTCCGGCAGGCCTGCGGCCCTGCGCTTGGCGGCGATCTTCAGGCAGCAAACGCGATCGAGGGCGACGGGATCGGTGGCGAGATAGACTGCATTCTCTTTCCAGATGGCACTGCTGTTGCTCGGCACCGGGCCGCCGGCGAAGCATCCTTGCGTGGCATCCAGGACGATCAGCGGGATGGGGTTGACCGCGGTGAAGCCCTGACAGGCCTCGGCAATGAAAGGATCGCAATGATCGTCATGCGCCTGCGGTATCGTGTGATAGCAGCCGAAGGCAATGTTCTTCAGGGCGCCGGTAACCCCCGCAATGCCGTGATCCTTGAGCACCGGCAGGTTGATGGTCGCTTCGGTCCGCGTCAGGGGGATCAGGTCCACCGGGAGATCCCCGCACCCGGAGGTCTCGACGTACGAACGGCTGTTCTTGTAGCAGAACGAGTAGCATCCGCCGGCTTCGATCCGCTCACCGTGCTTGCCGCGCCCCAGCTTGTAGGCTGTCAAACCAAAATGACTCTCGGGGCGGTCCCAGACGACGATATTCTCCCCCTTGACCCCGGCCAGGACCAGCCCCGCGGTCACGGCATCGGCGACTTCACAAGCCGTGTAGACCCTCGGCCGGCCCAATAAATTGATCTTGAGCCCGACGTGCTGGAATGACGAAAAGAGGCTCTTCCAGGCTTCGTCGGCCGTCGTTTTCCCGGTGAGCGCCATTATGCCGCGGTTGATCATCGCCGCCACCACCTCGGGGTCGCGCTGCTCTCCCTTCCAGACCCGGTCCGATTCGACGCGAATGATGCGAACCTTGTCAATGGCTGATGAAAACAGGCGCGGCATGACGGCTGCCGCCGTTACGCCTTGAACGATGCGCTTCAGGGCATCACGTCTTGTGAGCCCCGCTGGTCCTTTGTGATTCTTCATGTTTTATTGTCTCCGTTTTGTAACCATAATATAAGGTAGGATATCACATAGAGAATACGGAAAGCCATCGGGGGCAGCGGTAACGGGGTCAGGTCTCAATATTAGACATTGCGATTAATTTAGTTAAATACAGGAATCATGCTGTGCCCCTTAATTAGAAGATAAATGAGGAAAAGGCGGTGGAGCAACAAAGACTATCGTGATTTTGTTTGAACCTCTAATTTTGAGACCTGACCCCGATGCTTCCCCCATATCACTTCTCGGGGAAATGAAAGAAAAAAAGTATTCCTGAATGATCGAGACCGGGAGAGCTTTAAAAAAACTCTTCAGCAAGTAAAAGAAGGCTTTCATTGGCTTTGTCATTTTTATGTGTTGATGGAGAACCACTTCCCATTGCTTATTGAAACGGTTGAAGCCAACCTGAGCGGGGAAGGCGTCAACTCAATGGCGTCTTCACTCAGGAGTTCAATCGGAGACATTCACGAGTCGGTCATTAAAGTAAAAGTAATAATGAAAGACCTGACCCCGTTTCTTTCCCGGGAAATCACAAAAAATGCACAATTATCTGTTGACATTTCATCAAATTCTTCTTAAAGTCCCATCATGGAGAAAATTGATTTTCCTATCAGTTAATACAATATAAATATTCTTACCAGTATTGGTATAGGGAGGGAAACAATGAAAAAAAATATTTTCTTGTTACCATTATTATTCTTGATAACTATTGGTGTAATCAAGACACCAGCAAGTGCAGAGGCTCCAACTAATGGTCAACAACCAGCAGTAAAATGGCAGTCAGCACCAGAAGACATTCAAAAAATACTCCATGCGCCACATTTCTATTGGACGAGCATAGCGCCAAGCGGAAAGTACCTGCTACTGGCAGATTATGTGCTCTATCCCCCTCTGGCTGAGCTGGCGGCACCGATGCACAAGTTAGCAGGTATGCGGGTTAATCCTGTCACCAACGGCAACCATAATAGGCGTGGAGCTATTTTCCCCCGCCTGGTCCGAGTTAAAGATGGAATGACCCAACACCTCAAGCTTCCAGAAAATGCAAAGATCCAAGATGAACAATGGACTGCGGATGGCAACCATTTCGCTCTAACTGTGGAACATAGTGATCACATCGGTCTATGGATTGGCTCAATCAAAGGAGATGTCAGAAAAATCAAGGATTTGGCTCTCAATCCACTACTGGGTACCGCTGTGCAATGGCTACCTGATCAGAAGCAACTCTTGATCCTACGTATTCCTAAGCGTGGGGCTTCCCCTAAACCTCCAGCAATACCGGTTGGTCCGGAGATCCTTGAAGGAGCAGGGGCTTCGGCTCGTTCCACTTATGAGGCACGTAACCTGCTTGAAACCGCTCATGATGATGCATTGTTCGAGTACTACGCCACATCAGAACTGGTAATCCTTAATACAAGCACAGGTGAGATGAAACCTATCGGTAAACCCGCTCTCTACTCAACAGCCGAATTCTCGCCGGATGGTAAATATATTCATATTGAGCGTTTAGTTCCTCCCTGGTCCCACGAGGTCGCCTGGTGGCGCTTTGCCAAAGAGGTTGAGGTCTGGAGTGATAAAGGCAACCCGGTAGCTCAAATTGCATCCCTGCCTTTGTCCGACCAAGTCCCCATTCACGGAGTTCCCTTGGGACCACGCTCGATTTCATGGCGTCCTACTGCTCCCCACCAACTCTTTTGGGTTGAGGCCCTCGACGGTGGGGATCCTGTTGCCAAAGCCTCCCACCGTGACCGGCTCATGTGTCTGGATGCCCCATTTAATGCAACGCTCAAAGAGGTTTTTCGAGCCAAGCATCGCATCCAGCCTTGGCAGAACGCCTGGGGTGCCAAGGGAGGCATGCTCATGTTGACCGAGCAGGAGCGAATCAAGCGTTGGCGCTATGTTTGGCTTCTAGATGTAGACAAGAAAACATCCCGTTTATGGTTCGATCTTGACGAGGATGATCGCTATGGCGATCCAGGCACTCCTCTGTTCCGACCACTGCCCAACGGGTGCTGGGTTCTACATCAGAAAGGAAACGCCATATATTTTCGTGGGAATGGTGCCAGCAAAGAAGGAGATCGGCCCTTCCTAGACTTGCGCGATCTAAACTCTAGTAAAACAGTGCGTCTTTTCCGTTGTGATCTAAAGCGACTTGAATATTTCTTAGGTTTTGTAGAAGATGAAAATCATTTCATCATGCAATCTGAGTCCACCACTGTTCCCCTCAACTACTATTTGGTCAAATTTGGCAAAAAGATTAAAGCAGCCAAAGATGAAGCCACCCGAACTTCAAGCCGTATACCCATAACACAATTCAAGGATCCCGCACCTGAGCTGAGAAAGATCGAGAAGCAGATTGTGCGCTATAAGCGTAAAGACGGTGTCCCCCTCAGCTTCCACCTGTATCTGCCCCCCGGCTACAAAAAAGGAACCCCCCTGCCCACCGTACTCTATGCCTATCCACTCGAATATTCCAGCGCAGCCACCGCCGGACAAGTCAGCGGCTCAACCCGTAATTTCATGCGACTGTATGGCGCCTCTCACCTTTACTTCTTACTCAGGGGTTACGCCGTACTCGACCAAACTGCCATGCCAATGATCGGGGATCCCGAAACCACTTACGATACTTTTGTCCCCCAATTGGTAGCTGATGCTGAGGCCGCAGTTGCCAAAGCAGTTGAGATGGGAGTAACAGATCCGAAAAGAATCGGTATCATCGGTCACAGTCACGGAGCGCTTATGGTTGCTAATCTTCTGGCCCATACGGACCTGTTTAGTGCCGGAATTGCCCGCAGTGGATCGTACAATAAAACCAATCAACCCTATGGCTTCCAATCGGAACGTCGTTCTCTTTTCCAGGCCAGGGATGTCTATATTAACGTTTCACCAACCTTCTTCGCCGATAAAGTAAACGAACCGATCCTGATCATTCACGGTAACGACGATGCAAACCCAGGCACCCTGACCTTTCAGTCCGAAGTGTTTTATGAAGCGGTGCGTGGTTCGGGTGGCACTGCCCGGCTTGTCCTTCTCCCTTTCGAAAACCATGGCTATAGTGCACGGGAGAGTATAGAACACGTGCTATGGGAACAGCTCCGTTGGTTTGACAAGTATGTTAAGAATGCTGGAGTCAAAACAGTCGAAAATTAAAATATGTAGAGATACTAAAAGGAAGGCATTGGGGTCAGGTCTTTCATTATTATATTTTTAATGCTGTATTTGTCTCCTGTCTATAGAAGACATAGGTCTCGATATAAGACGTTTCGGTCAGGATGGCCGGGCCGCCTGCCGGCGGAATTGAAACCAACAGGCGGCCCGACCTGTTTTCAACTGCCTTGCATCAGGTAAAAAACGTATCCGTAATAATCGGAATACTTGCGATAAAGATCGATCTCCATCTGGATGCCAGCGATCATCTCCAGCTTCCCGGGATCCGCGCCATGCTTTGCCCGCAGCGCGGGCAGGCGGGCGCCAAGCGGATCATAATACGAATCCCACCAGGCCGATTCCGGCAACGAGAAATGACCGATTACTTTGTAGCCGCAAGCCTGGATGGTCGCCAGATTGGCATCCACAGCGAACATGGCGGGACACGTCTCGGCAAAGAAACGGCGGCATTCCTCCGGCGCGTCGGGCCTGAACCAGGTCAGCTCGCTGACCGCCAGCACTCCGCCCGCCGCCAGCATGGAACAGCAAGCGGTCAGGCCGGCCTGGAATCCCATGATCATGATCAGGCCACCCTCGGACCAGATCAGATCGAACACCCCCTCCTCCCGTCCCAGGTCGCGCATGTCTTTCTGAAGGGTCTGGATTTTTTCGCCAACGCCCGCGGCCTTGGCCCGGCGCTGCAGCTCGTCCAGAAAAGGCTGGTGGTTGTCCACGGCCAGGATCGTCCCGCTGATATCCTTTGCCAGCTGGATCGTTGGCGCTCCGTTGCCGCAACCGATATCCAGCACCTTTAATTTCCTGGAACGAAACGCATTGCCGGTGGACGATTCTGTCCCGAGCGCCAGGGCCAGCGCTTTTTTCGTTGAAGCATCGTCTCCCGGCCCCAGTCGGGGCAACTCGGCGGAAAATATCTCGTGAAAGAAATCCATTTGTCCTTGTGTATCCATTGTTTTTATCTCCTTTTTTTGTGTGGAAATGGGGCCACTCGTTTATTTCGTCAGGAATTGTTTTTAATGGCAGAAATCGCACGTCTAATCTTGCCCCTGGCGAGGGTGTGAAACCTCTGCCTGCTGACAAAACGCGGCCATGCGAATTTCTATTTTTTTACAAGGACCATGTGCGGCTATTTTATCACAACAAAGCTGTTTGTCAATTTTAGCAGGCACCGTTCCTGATGGTTTCCATAAGCTTGCCGACAGCAATAGCATGGAAATCAAGCCCGGGCGCTGCGCCCCTCCAAGACAGATATTTACTCCGGCCGGCACAGCCAGACGTCGCCGAAGCGCGAGGTGCGAAAAGATCGTTCGATCCTGAGCCCGGCGCCGGCGAATTCCGCCTCGCGGGAAGCGGCGATGAATTGCGGATAATTCGGCCCCTCGATCCACTCGATCAGGCGCACGAACCGGCCGCCGTCGCAGCAGTAGTCAAATACCACCACGTAGCGGCAGGCGATGCGCGCGATGTTCTTCAGGATGGCTTCCCTGAACCCGGTGGAGAGCCCGTGCAGGAAGTAGCCGCAGGAGGCGATCCCGTAGCTCTTGGCGGGAATTTTCGGCAGGTCCACCAGGTCGAACGTCTTGAAGTCGATCCGCGGAAATCGTTTCCTCGCCCTTTTCAGCATTTGTTCGGAAAGGTCCAGCCCGGCCGTGGCGTGGCCCCGTTGCTCGAAGGCTGCGGCCAGGATGCCGCTGCCCGTGGCCACGTCCAGGACCGTGAGCTTCGGCGGCAGGTCCAGCTTGGCGAGGGCCTCCTCATAGCTGGGGAACAGGTGCCATTCAATCACGGGATAGATGACCGATGCCAGGTTGAAAAATTTTCGGGCCCTTTTTCTTTCTAAAATGAAGTCTTCGCTTCGTCCCTGGTCTTGTTTGCAGTCTTTCATCAGCCTATTCTGGCAAAAAATGAATTAAATGTAAAAAGGATTTTGATGATATTTTTTTAACCGTCCAGGTTCTCAAGCAAGCTTTTCCAAAAATGAAACATGGATTTATGCAAAAATGCAAGCACAGTCCCTGAAATACTGATATTTTCAAAAATATAATGAAATTTTAACGAAATGATGATATGTTATAGACAGGGAGAGATATATTGATTCACCTATTAAATTCAGGAAGGAGCAAATCATGAAAAAAAGGATTGGAAACAAAAGTACGAAACAAGCGCTGTGGATCGCGTTGAAAGCAGGCGTTTTTGGAGTGCTTCTCAGCGTCCTTCTTGCGTCAGGGTGGATGTCTGCACAAGAAACTCCGCAGAAACCAGGCGTTTCGGCCGAGCAGGAAAAGAGGCTGGAACTGATGAAATCCAAGGGACCGGAAGCTTCCCTGACGATTCTCCCGGTACGACTTGCAGGAAAACCTTTCGCTCGTGTGACAGAAGTCGTTGGCGTACTGCTGGAGAAGCAGGGGTTGAAGAACATCGAACTCGGGGAAACTGCATTCAACCCCGAAGACAAGACCGATATGGAACATCTGGTCGTTTCTCTCGGTGAGTTTGTCAAGAGGAACCCAATCACAACGGAGTATGCGTTGTACGTCGAAATCAATGGCAATCGTCAAACAGGTTTGGACGAGCTTCGCGCGGTTGTCGTTGATAAAACAGGTGCGGTTGTCTGGACAGACCGCCAGACGCCGCAGGATGAGGCGTTCAAGCGCCTGGAATCCGTAGAGCCATTTAAACTGTCGATCCTTCTTGTCGAGCGGCTCAGCCCGCAGTTGAGCCTCAACGAGGAAACCGCAAAGGCCGCCAAGCCTGGCAAGATAGAGGCACTTATGATCGAGCGGACAGGAATACCCTCAGAGAACGAAAGGACGCCTCTCCCCGGACGCCAAGAGCAAATGAAGAAAGCGATGCCAAAAGCGACTTTAGTGGTTTTTCCGGTTCGGATGGATGGCACGGCAAACACCGCGAGTTCAACCGACCTGGCAAAAATGATCAATGATGCGGGACTGTGCAGGGCGCTGCCGGCAAAGGAATCCCTATTGCTCAAAGCTTCTCAGGCTAATCCCAATGAACTGAAAATACTATGGGATCTGGCGCGTGAGTTCAGGGACTATGTAAAAAAGAATCCGCTGGATGCTGATTACGTTCTTTATGCAGATTATGTCTTCAACCCGCAACAATGGAAACAAGGATTTGTGCATTTCATTGTATGCGACCGCAAGGGCGAGTGGGTAATCGTTGATTTTCAAAATTCGCATCACGAGGATTACCAGAGTATCAAGCCGATCTCGAAGGAAGGCTGCGACAAACTTCTGATAAAACGCTTGAAGGATTACCTGAAATAATCGGGGGATTGGGGACGCCCATTAGAAGGTACATGTCAAGTAGGTAGACATATATTTTAATTTTTATTTAGCACTAAAAAAGAGCTTCAGCGATGATGTTTGCTTCCGTCGATTTCTATTTTTATTGGTTACAAAACGTAAATGTTTTGCTCCAGACACCCATCGAGATCAAGTCCAATCCGGTTGCGATCCGGCGGACCCTGGCAATGATCTTGCCCCAGAAATCGTTCGGTACCGCGGTATGCCCAACTGCAAAAAGAAGCGCAGTTTGTAATGGCTCAAAGTCCAGTCCCTTGTGGTTCATACCCCGGGCAAAACATCTTGACTGTTGCGAAAATTATTTTACAAATATATGATCGTCTTGTTTGGTGGCTGCGCCAGACATGCCAATCGGTGCTGATGGTTGGTATCCCAGTCCCCGTTTTGGTTCCCTGGCGCAGCCTTTATCAACCTTAAAGGGCTTGCCGAATATCTTCGTTATGTCGAAATCAACCTGGTCATGCATGATGTAATAACAAGCACGGGCCAACTTGTGCGCCAGGGCTTTGGTGGCCACGATCTTGTTGGTCTTGATCGTTTTGCGCATAAAGAAGGACTGAGCCGGCGGGCAATAACGCCTGGCCTTTTGCGCCGCTTCGACGAAGGCGTAGGAAAGATACTTGTTACCGTTCTTGCGATTGTTCTCTCCTTTGCTTTTGTTGTTGGATAACCTCTTGCTAGCCACGCAGCGGCAATAGGAAGCGAAATCGCCAACAGAGGGAAAACGTTTGATATCACCGGTTTCCAAAGCGATGGTCATGGCCAATATGTTGCCAATGCCCGGCACGGTGAGGAGCTTTTCAAACTGTGGTTTGATCTTGACTGCTTTGAGGAGTGAGTTGCGGATCTCGTAGATCTGCCACTTGAGGTTGTTCATGGCTGCGATGTTGACCTTGGCCGACAGAGCCAGATGCTCGTTTTCAAACATGTCGTTTACCTCGTCATCTTCGAGCTTCTTGATCTCATTGGATGGCATGGATATGCCGAGATTGCGACTGACCAGACTCTTGAAGCTCAGGATGTGCGTCGAGCTCTGTCTGACCAGCTTCAGGCGTTTGCGCAGCAGGTCACGCAGTTGCCGCTCTTCTCTGGGCATGATGTGACCTTCGGGCAGGATGCCGAGCTTCAGCATCTTGGCCAGAAAGAAAGCATCATGTTCATCGTTGGTATACTTCAGCCCGCTGTACTGCTTAAAGGCCGCCGGATGCGCCAAGTGAACCTTGTAACCATTGTCCATCAAGCCGTCCACCAGCCAGTACCAGTTGAAGGTCGACTCGACCACCACACCGACGATGCGTTCCTTGTGCGGTTCGAGCACGGCCAGGAGTACCTCCAGTTTGTTGGGAAACTTGCCCTTCAGCACTCTGCGTTCCTTGCTGTCGAGTACACCGACATAAGTGTTGTTCGAATGCAGGTCCAATCCCACGTAAAGCTTGGTTTGCATTGTTTACCTCCTTCTGCAAACATTTTTTGCCTACATGACATTACCGCTTTATGGGGAGAGGTGGAAAGGGCTTCCCCCACCGGGGGACGGGAGGGGGCACATCCTTTTTCCGAATGAAAATGTGCTATCGGATAGTCAAAGAACTGAACCTTCTATATGATTATCAGTGCTTGACTTTGTGACTTTGTTAAAAAAAGGACTTCGGTGCCAGTTCCTTCATAATGACATTCGATTTGAGAAGATAGGCTCCTGTTCAAGCCCTTGCCTGACCTTCACTTCCGGTTATTTAATCTTGTCACCCTTCACGTTCTGTCCCCCTTGATGCAGGATCAGGTGCGTCACCTTGCCGGTCGCGTCCTTCACAAAAGTGACTTGGGCATCGACCTCATTGAGAAAGAATTCCGTTTCCGCCTCGGGATGCAAGCTAAAGCGGGGCTGTCCGGTTGCCTGCCCGAATAGCAGGTTTCCTTCTTTCGTGATCGCTATTACAAAATTCGGCGCCAGCTGATACTCCCCTACATACGTATCCAGAAGGGCCGGCTGCACCGCGATCTCCTTGCGTTCCTTCTTGGGTTCGATCTTCGCCAATGGGATCTGATCGTCCAAAAAGTGGAGACCGATGTTGTCGATATCGTTCGCGCTGTTTGACAGGACCACGATGCCCGTCCCTCGCTTCAGATCAAACCCGACAAAGCTGTGGTAGCCGGCGGTGCCGCCGTTGTGCCAGACGATCACCGTGTCCGGGCGTTTCATCAGGTGCCAAGCGAGGCCGATGCGCATGTCGGGGATCGTCGTGTCCTTAAGGTCCTGCCGGGCCATGGCCAGCGCAGCCGCGAGCGGCGAAGGCTTCAGTCCCATGTAGGCCGCCACATAGCTGAGCATATCGTTCGTGGACGAGCGGATCGCGCCGGCGCCGGCCAGGGCATCCAAGTCCCAATTCTTTACCGGCGCCAGTTGCTGCGAATGCCCCGTGGCCAGCCGGGCCGCCATCTCGGGCCGAAATACAATGCCGGTGCTGTTCATTTCCAGGGGGCGGAAAATTCTCTCGGTGAGCAATGCTTCGTAGCTCTTTCCCGCCCTGCGCGCCAGCGCTTCGCCGAGCAAGCCGGCACCGAGATTCGTGTATTCATAGCTCGCGCCGATGTCTCTGGGCAGCGTGTAACTGGAGAGGAAATCGAAAAGTTTCTCGGCCGTGTAATCGGCATATGGGTTGTCGGGGTCGGCGGGATTGAAATTGGTCGGCATGCGCGGCAGCCCGGACCTGTGGGTCGCCAGATCGAGCAGCGTGATCTCTTTTCCCCCGCGTGACGGCATCGTCACGCCCTTGGGCAGGTATTTGGCAACGGAGTCGTCCAGGCTGACGAGTCCGCGCTTGACCATGTCGGCCAGCAGCGTGGCCGTGAACGTCTTGGTCACGGAACCGATCTCAAACACGGTATCGCCGTCGACGGCGCGGCCGGCAGCGGCGGTTTTTCCGTAGCTGTAGATCGTTTTGCCATCCTTGTTGATGATCCCGACCACAATACCGACCGTGTGCCGGTTATCCACCGCATCTTTGAGGACCTGCCGGATCTCCTGGGGATCGACGGTTGAAGCCATTGGCAGTACCGATGTGAAAAGCAATGAAATTACCAAAAAAATACATGTGCGCATTTTATTCTCCTTGGAACCAGGTTTTTCTCCGGCTAGGCCGGGTTGAAAAAAACAATTATAACCCAACACAATAAAATTCGGAAACCGGATTTATTGGGAGGGAACTGGGGACGAAAAGGGAGGAATTGGGTACGGTGGTTGATTTTGTGACTTTGCTAAAACAAGGGAAATAAAAAGGCAAAAGTAATAATTCAAGACCTGACCCCTTTTCTTCGGGAATGAGCGGTAATCAATAAAAGTCAATGGGGTAAAATTATCATGTCTATTGCAATTCCAATAAAATTTTCGTAATATCACATCTCAAATCAAACTGTTTTTCTATCAGTATGGGAGTTTTTATGAAAAATAAATTTGTTTTATTTCTCGCATTATCGTTGTTCATTATGTTCACAAAGGCTTTTGGATTTCCTTTGAACGATGATTCTGAGGCTTGCTGGCAGAAAGGCGTCAATGCCGCATTATTAGCAAAAGATTATGTTCCCGGAAAAATTTATATGAAATTTGAACGGCTTGACAGTGACGGTAAAACAAAAGACCAAAATGAGACATGGCTTGAATTATTACCAGGAGAAAAAGAAGGGAAATTGATCAAGGCTCTTGAGAATGGGAAAGATATCACCAAGGAAGAACTCGAGAAAGAGAGAATAAAAAGGGAAAATAATAAAGGAAAAGGCAAGAAAAACAATGGAGATAACTTCATAAATCTTTCAAGCGAAGAAATTGTTCCATTTCTTACCAATTCGAAAAAGCCGGTTACCTATAAATATCTCGGCAAGGAAAAGAAAAACGGAGTGGAATGCAATGTTTTTGAATTTCAGAAGGATTATATCCAAAAAAAAGGCACAAAAAAAGAAACCATTACATATCAAGGTAAAATATGGTTGGACGCTGTCAGCGGCATGCCGGTTAAATCTTCATACACACCCCACCCTCTTCCTTCGAGGGTAAAACAAATGGAAATGAACACTACTTTTATTTTAGAAGGGGACAAGTTTTTCATAAAAAGTCACAAGATGTATATTAAAGCAGGTTTTCTTTTTTTTAAAAAACGTTTTCGGATTAGTTTTGTCCTTGGTGGTTACCGGAAATCAGGGAATGGTCACGCCCATTAGAAGGTACGTGTCAAGTAGGTAGAACTATATTTTTATTTTTTTTAACAATGCGTTCGAGCGCAATAATCAATGATGTTATTGCGGCCTTGATTTCAGTTTTTTATTGGTTACACAACCAGCATGTTTTGCACCAGACACCCATCGAGATCAATCCACTATTGGAAAAGCCAAAGCGGACCTGGTCTCAAACTCGAGACCCCAGAAATCGTACGGTGCCGGGGTATGTCCAACTGTAAAAAATACAGTGTGAATGGCTCAAAGTCCAGTCCCTTATGGCTCATACCCCGGGCAAAACATCATGACACAGTGCTGGTAAATATACATTTATAATAAATTGATAAAAAAGAGTAAGGATTTTGATGATATTTTTTTTACCGTCCAGGTTCGTTATTGATCTTATCTGAATAAATGGGATTTATGCAAAAATGCAGGCACTGTCCCTGATCTCGTTCGGGCACATGCGTGTCAGTTTTTCAATGTGGGAAAAGTTTATTTTGATGCTGATGGAACTATCAGCGCTTTGGATTCATCGTCCCCGCCCGTGTAAGTCCTCATGTTTTCGGGGATATGGCCATAATCGCCGAAAGCATCCAGCTTCATTGTTCCATCAGCTTTTATACGAATGATCGTCACGCTGCAATTGGTTATGCTCATTTGCAGCCACGACATCGTGTCCACCTGCAATACTTTGGCTACAAAATACCTGATGATATTTCCATGGCAAACGACCATATCATGTCTGTCATTCGCATCCGGCGAGGGGACAAAGAATTCCTTAAAAAATCGTTCGATATTTTTAACGCACTCTTCTTTTTCAGTTGCGCTTACTTCGATCATGATATCTTTCCTCCAGGTTGGAGGAGTGCATTCACAAATTAATTTACTTTGTCTGAGTTCCAGTGCAGGAAATTCCCGGTTGATGACCATGGCGGTTTGCCTGGCGCGGGTCATCGTACTGCTGGTTAGCGACGTGAATTCAACCGGCATCGATTTCAATCTGGCGGCGAGCAGTCTTGCCTGTGCGACGCCAAGCGGCACAAGCCCTCTGCCGGTGAATTCATCTCGTTCATCCGACTGATCATATTGACCGTGGCGGATCAGATAAATCGTTCTGACTCCTTTCTTCCCCGAATCGGGTTTTTGACTATAAGCAACGGGAGAGAGAATGATCGAGATGACAAGCAAAACAGCCAATGATAATATATTTCGTTTTTTCATGCTTACTGCGGGAAAATCAATTTCCTCTAGAAGGATTTTAAAGAACTTTTATCGAAATATCAAGGAGCCTCCGGGATCGCGTCTCATTAATGCACATTGAATTTTAAAGGGATATAGATACCAGGTCTTTCATTATGATATTTGATCTGATAGGATAATTTCGTATCCCGGGCGCTTTGCGGCCAAGACCTGTTTGGTTGATGTACGATCATGTGACGATATATTATTTCAGCGGCACGGGCAATGCGCTGACGGCAGGCCGTTGGATCAAGGAAAATGCGGAAAAGAAGGGTATAAAAACAGATTTAATTCCCATTGATCGATTCAAGAAGATACATATTCCTGTTGCTGTAGGCAAAAAATTAATTGGCTTTTGCTACCCGACGCACGGGTTCGGCCTCCCCTGGATCATGCTGAAATTCATCTTCAGATTCCCGGCCAGGGAAAGATGCGATGTGTTCCTTTTGAATACCAGGGCGGGCTCGAAGATTTTCAAATGGTTCGCGCCCGGGGTCAGCGGCATCGCCCAGATCCTGCCGGCGCTCATTCTGCTGGTCAAGGGATTTCGCATCAGAAGCCTGTTCCCCCTGGACATGCCGTCGAACTGGATATCGGTCCATCCCGGGTTCAAGCCGGCCACGGTCGCCGCCATTGCCGCCAACTGCCGCGCCATGACCGATGATTTTTGCGAAAAGGTGTTCCATGGCCGGATGCATTTCCGGCCCAATGTCTTTGTCATGATGCCGATCGACATCGCGCTGGCCCCGGTCGCCTTCATGTATTTCATGTTCGGCCGTTTCTATTTCGTGAAGCTGTTCATCGCCTCGACCGACTGCGACACCTGCCGGTTGTGCGAAGAAAAATGCCCGACTGCCTCGATCCATATAATAAACAAAAGGCCTTTCTGGAAATTCAGCTGCGAAAGCTGCATGCGCTGCATCAACATCTGCCCGCGCCAGGCCATCCAGGTGTCGCATTCCCTGGCCGTGATCATTGCCGTCGTCAGTTCATTCCTGCCGATGGCGTTGCTGCTCAAGATCTTTAATTCTTATATTCCCCCTTCGCTGCAGAAGACGGCGGATTTTTTCATCAATTGGGCGATATCGCTGACATTGTTTTTTGTCATCTCGGGAGCAGTATTCTGGCTTATAAAATTGAAATGGATCAATAAATTTTTCTCGGCCACATCGCTGACGAAATATTGGCGGCGCTACCTGGCCCCGGGGATCAAGCCCAAAGATTATTGATCTGGCAGGTAATGGGGAATAAATGTCATAATCGGGCAGATGAAAGCAAAAGTCATTAAATCAGGCGCCGTGGCCATGAAGCGCGATCTGGTCGCCCCCTGCGGCATGAACTGCAACCTCTGCAGCTGGATCCTCGATCCCACAAAACCTGGATGCGCGGGCTGCCGGCCGCGGGGTCGGGGCTGTGTCCATAAAAAAGGCCTGTGCCGCAAGCTCGCCAAACAGGAGATCGGTTTCTGTCACCAATGCGAGCAGTTTCCCTGTCCGAGTTTGCTGCTTGTTGAAAAACGCTATGTCAAGATCTACAACGTCAGCTTCGTGGAAAACCTGAACTATATCCGCAAGCAAGGAATGCCGGCCTTCCTGAAGCGTGAGATCAAGCGGTATTCGTGTCCCTCATGCGGCAAGTTGCTCACCGTGCACAGCGACATCTGCCCCCATTGCCGGCAGCGGCATAACCGCAAGAACAGGAGGTAGGGCACAACCGGGATCCTGTTCGGTAAGAGCGCCGTCCCTGATATTCGGACGGTCGTTTATTTCAATTCTTCCGGAATTTTAAACAATCCGTCTTCGGGATTGATATTGAAGCGGAAATTCTTATACAACCCCTTCTCCTTGCCCTCGCGCCCCTGATAGACATAGCCATCAGGGAAAAGGATGCCGTCATAGTCTATATACCCATCCACCAGGTTCTCCCAAAGTTCCTCATTGGGATCTCCATCCCAGCTGACCAGCCTTCTCGTGACCAGGAAACTTTTGCAGTCGATGAAGTAGGTCACGTTCCCGCCCAGGGGAAGTTGGACAAAAAGCCCGTACGCATCGGCGCCGTTCACTTTTTCGATCCCTTTTAATTCCGACGGGTAGTCGAAGCAGGCCGGGAAGGCCAGGGCGATATCCACCTCGAAATGCTTCCAGTCAGCGGGCTTGATCAATTCGGGGATGCGGGGATTCCCGTCCTTGTCGGGTCCTCTTTTGACCCAGGCGGCGCGCTGACCGTCAAAAACAAGGACCCCCGACTGCACCTCATTTCTGAAGAGGTTCGGGCGTTTTACGGTCGTCCGGTTGGGCACCGTGCTGCCGTGAAAATATCCTTCGAAGTAGATCGACTTGATGTCCTTGCTATGACGTTCGCCGAACAGGGCCTTCCAGGCCTTGGCGATGATCTCTTCCCCGGTGATCTTTGCATCCCCTGTCTGCCCTATGGCGATTGTGGCGATCATGCCTGCAAGTAACAGCGTTATCAGCTTCCTGATTGCCTTGCTTATATTCATTTCTTCCTCCCCCCTTGAGATTCACTCTTCGGGTCATTTCCTGAAAGCGATTTTAAGGAATTCATGTTGAAATTTCAATAGACGGCTGCGGGGACTTTTGTAAAGACTTCTGATTTGCTAAGATGGGTTCCTGGCAGAATCAACCCGGGAGAATTCATATGAAAGCAATTGTATACACGAGATACGGGCCGCCGGAAGTTCTACAACTTAAGGAGGTCGAAAAACCCGTTCCCGGGGACAATGAGATACTGGTTAAAGTAATTGCGACGACAGCACATATAGGGGACTGCAGAATGCGAAGTTTCACAGTCCCTCGTTGGCAATGGCTTTTCGCGAGACTGTATTTAGGCCTCAGAAAACCAAAAAGAAAAATCCTGGGGATGGAACTGGCGGGGGAGATTGAAGCGGCAGGCAAAGATGTGAAACTATTTAAAAAAGGTGACCGGGTTTTTGTATCTACCTTTGGGGTAAATTTTGGCGCCTATGCCGAGTACAAATGCCTGCCTGAAGATGGGCAGGTGGCAATAAAACCGGCCAATTTGACCTATGAGGAAGCCGCCGCCGTCCCTTGTGGGGGAAATACAGCACTGGGTATTCTTAGAAAGGCAAATATCCAGAGCAGACAAAAAGTTTTGATTTATGGAGCTTCAGGAAGTGTAGGTACATTCGCTGTACAGCTTGCCAGGACCTTTGGAGCAGAAGTTACCGGAGTATGTAGTACCACGAATTTGGAATTGGTGAAGTCTCTGGGAGCCGATAAGGTGATTGATTACACCAAAGAGGATTTTGTCCAAAGCGCTGAGACCTATGACGTCATTTTTGATGCCGTAGCCAAGCTTGCACCTTCCATCGCTAAAAAATCTCTTAAGAAGAAAGGGATCTATCTTAACGTTCATACTTCAGCACACGGCGGCGAAAAGGTTGAAGATTTGATTTTTCTCAAGGAGCTGATTGAAGCGGGGAAGATAAAACCGGTTATCGATAGAATGTATCCGCTGGAACAGATTGTCGAGGCTCACCGATACGTGGACCGGGGACACAAAAAGGGAAATGTAGTCATAACCGTTGAACATGATGAAAAACGCCGGTAAATTGCAGGAGTACCGATGAACGTGATTAAAAATGACGCCAGGCCTGCTGTGGTGCCGGGTCTTTCAATATAACATCGGATTTGCTAGGATAAATCATTAGCCAAAAAACCGCAAAAAGGGTGGCGGTTGATGAATTCAAGGGCAGCAATGGAGGATTCTTATGAAAGCGATCATTTACAAGAAATACGGCCCGCCGGAGGTTCTGGAACTGGCGGAGGTGGAGAAGCCGAAGCCGCAAGGCAACGAGGTGCTGGTTAAAGTGCATGCCGCGACGGTGAACCGGACCGACTGCGGGTTCCGCAAGCCGGAGCCGGGATTTGTCAGGATATTCAGCGGGTTATTCAGGCCGAAGCGGAAAATACTGGGAAGTGAGTTCGCCGGGGAAGTGGAGGAAGCAGGCAAGGAGGTCAGGACGTTCAAGAAGGGCGATGCGGTTTTCGGCATGACCGGGGATAATTTCGGCGCTCATGCCGAGTATTTGTGCTTGGCCGAGGAAGGGGCGATCGCAATAAAACCGGTCAATATGAACTACGAGGAGGCGACCGCCGTTTGCGACGGATTGATGTTGGCCTTGAATTACCTGGGTAAAATTGACCTTAAAGGTGGGAAAAAGCTACTGATATACGGCGCATCGGGCTCCATCGGCACCGCGGGTGTGCAACTCGCCAAGTACTATGGGGCCGACGTCACGGCCGTGTGCCATACGCGGAGTGTGGAAGTGGTGAGATCACTGGGCGCCGACAGGGTGATCGATTACACCAAGGAAGATTTTACCAAGAACGGCCAAACGTATGACTATATTTTTGATGCGGTGGGCAAGCACTCTTTCTTCCGCTGCAAGAACTCGCTGAAGCCGGGCGGGGCCTATCTTGTGACCGACCTGGGACCCTGGTGGCAGAACCCCTTCCTGGCTCTGCTGACCGCGAAAAGCAAGGGGAAAAGGGTCATGTTCCCGTTTCCGAAAGCGACAAAAGAGATCGTGCTCTTCGCCAAGGAGATCATTGAGGCGGGAAAATACAAAGTGGTCATCGACCGCCGCTACGCGCTGGAACAGATCGTTGAGGCCACCAAGTATGTCGAAACAGAACAAAAAACAGGAAATGTCGTGATAACAATTTTCAATAAATGACCGACTCCATTTCGCAAAAGACCGCGCGGCGGATGGTGCTGCACGCCCAGCTTCTCGACGGCCATACAAAAATCAAAAAAGGGAAAGAGGGAATCGTACAAACTATCGAGCATTTAGGCTATGTGCAGATCGATACTATCTCGGTGATCGAACGGGCGCATCATCATACACTGTGGACAAGGGTGCCTGGTTACAGTCAGAGTCAGCTACATGAAGCCCAGGCAACAGACCGCAGCATATTCGAATACTGGGGGCACGCGGCATCGTACCTGCCCATGGGTGATTACCGCTTCTACCTGCCCATGATGCGCAGCTTCATCGATCCGCAGAACGCCTGGTACAGGAGTTGGGGGGAAAAGTACGGCAGCTACCTTGAACCAGTTATGAAGCGCATCCGGGAAGAGGGAGCCAAGGCGGCGCGCGACTTCGAGAACCCGGGCGGGAGGCGAAAGGGGCCGTGGTGGGACTGGAAGCCGGCCAAGGCGGCGCTGGAGCTGTTGTTCTGGCGTGGCGAGCTGATGATCCGCGAGCGCAACGGTTTCGAGCGCGTCTACGATCTGACCGAGCGCGTCCTGCCCGCGGGGATCGATATGCGGCTGCCCGCCCCCGGCGAACTGGGGCGCTTTATCGTGCAACGCGCCCTCAACGCTCTGGGAGCGGCGAGCGAAAAAGAGATCCGTGATTACATCCGCATCGGCGACAAGGAGATTATTGCAGGCGCCATCAGGGAAATGCTCGAATCAGCGGAGATCATACGTCTTACCGTCAAGGGCCAAAACGACGTGGTCTACGCGCTGCCGAAGGTTCTGGAAGCGGTGAGCCGTCTGCGCGCCCGGCCGTCTCGCCCCGCAACGACGGGGCCGCCCCGCGCCCGTTTGCTCAACCCCTTCGACAACCTGGTCATCTCGCGTTCGCGCCTGAAGGAGCGTTTCGCTTTCGACTATACCCTGGAATGCTATGTTCCGAAAGAGAAAAGGCGCCACGGCTACTTCGTGCTGCCCATCCTGTTCGGCGAAAATATCGTGGGCCGCCTCGACCCCAAGGCCGATCGTAAAACCAAGACATTTTTCGTGCGCCAACTTTCTATCGAACCCGGATTCCTCGATGACGATAGCTTGATCCCGGAACTCAGCCGGGCCCTTGGCGAACTGGCGTGCTTCAACGGCTGTGTAAAAATCATCCTGGAAGATGTCCAACCAAAAAAACTTATAGTACCATTGAAGAAGATATTAGATGTCAGGTGACAGAAGACAGAGGGCAGAGGACAGATAAAGAAGAAAACATTTTCAGCTTTTTGCTCCTGGCTGCAATCTGATGTCTGTTTTCTGAATTCTGTCTTCTTCTTGTTATTTGCAGCTTTCGCTGACGGCGGCGGCGAAATTTTCGATGTCCTTTTCAGTGGTGGAGAATGAGGTCATCCAACGCACCTCATTTTTATCTTCGTCCCAGGTATAAAAGAAATATTTTTTCAACAATTTGTCGATGGCCTGGCGGGGCAGGCTGGCGAACACGGCGTTGGCCTGGACCGGCTGCACGATGGCCAGTCCGGGGATGCCCTTGACCTTTTCTTCCAAAAGCTTGGCCATGCGGTTGGCCTGGGAAGCGTTCTGCAGCCACAGGTCGTTGCTGAGCAGGGCCGTGAACTGGGCGGCGATGAAGCGCATCTTGCTGGCCAGCTGCATGGCCTGCTTGCGGATAAAAAGCGTATGCTTGCTCAGTTCCGGATTGAAGCAGACCACGGCCTCGCCCAGAAGCAGGCCGTTCTTGGTGCCGCCGAAAGAGAGCATGTCCACGCCGAGCTGACCGCTGATCTCGCCCAGCCCCTGGCCCAGGCTGGCGGCGGCGTTGCAGATGCGGGCGCCGTCCATGTGCAGATAAAGGTTGTTGCCATGGCAGAAGGCGGCGATCTCCCGCACCTCCTCGGCGCTGTACACCGTGCCCAGCTCGCTGGCCTGGGTGATGGAGACGACCGAAGGCTGGACGCGGTGCTGGTCGAGGCGTCCCGCCAGCTGGCGGCCGATGTCGTCGACCGTGAGCTTGCCGTTCGGAGTATGAACGGTCTTCAGCTTGCAGCCGCTGTAATTTTCCGGGGCGCCGCACTCGTCGGCGTTGATGTGGGCGTGCTCCGTGCAGATCACGGCCTGGAACGGGCGGGCCAGGGTGGCCAGACTGATGACATTGGCCCCGGTGCCGTTGAAGACCAGGTAAACATCGGCATTTTTCCCGAAGTGCTCGCGGAACTTTTCGACGGCCGTGGCGGTGAAGTCGTCAAGTCCGTAGGCTACGGCCGGGCCGCTGTTGGCTTCCCTGATCGCATCCAGGATGCGCGGATGAACGCCGGCATGGTTGTCGCTGCCGAAAGACGTGTCCACAATCATGGTTCCTCCTTTGGCGGCAATGCCGCCAACTGCAAGCTATGTTTTCTTGATGATCACCACGGTGATGTCGTCAGCGGGCTTGTCGTTAAAGGCCAGCAGGTCCTCTTTGACCCGCGCGAATATGGCCCGGGCCGGAAGCCGCTTGTTTGTCCTGAGCACCTCTTCCAGCCGGCCGGGAAAGTACTTGTGCCCGGCGGAGTCGCGGTGGTCTGACAATCCGTCGCTGTAGAGGATCAGGATGTCGCCGCGCCCCATCAGGTTGATCTCGTTCACCGTGTATCTTTCCTTGACGCCGAGCAGCGGGATGGATATCTCGCTGTTGCCGCGCGAAGGCATGGTGCCTATCTGGGGAAAGGAGACCAGCCGGTCCTCGCTGATGGCCACCAGGCGTTCAAACTCGCTTGAGAATATCAGCGGCGGCGGATGGGCGGCCGACAGGAAGCGGAAGGTGCCGTTTTCCGATATCTCGCCGTAGACCATGGTCAGGGTCTTGGATATCCCGGACGAATTGAAGAAGCGCGTGTTGATGTTGTCGAACAGGGTGGTGGTGATCTCACCGAAAAACTTCAATTCGTAGGAAACGCCGAGCAGGAAGGCCTGGTGAAAGACCGAAGCGATGAAGGCCGAACTGTAGTCGTGCCCCTCGACGTCGAGCACGACGATGCCGGCCCGGGCGGCGGTGGCGCGCAGCTTGTCCTGCACTTTTTCGGGCGCTTCACGGATGAGCTTGTCCATTTTGTAGCGTTTCTTGAAATCGACGTAGATGATATGGTCGCCGCCGGCCTGGCCGTTGCGCGGCAGCGCTTCGCCGTAGACATCGATCCAGGGCACTTCGGGCAGCTCGCTGGGAGGCGCGTCGAAGTTGCGAGCCAATTCGCCCAGATGCTCCAGTTCGGCGGACAGGAAATCGATGTGTTGCCGCGCCGCGGCCAGGAGTTCACTGTCGGTTTTCTCTTTCATGGCATCAGAAAAGTATCTCTATGGAATTCGGTCCGGTCAGTTTTTCGATGTCCTTTTTCATTGAGGCGGTGGCGCGGATGCCCTGGCCCGGCTCGGAATTGATCACCACACGCGCGTTGTCGGCGTGGTTGATGACAATGATATAGGGGACCGAGTCGCGGTTTTTTTCCAGCTTCTGCTTCAGTTTTTCATTGAAGCTCTCGTCGATCTGGTCGTAGTTGATGGTAACGACGATCTTGCGGGCCTTTTTTTTGAGCATGGCTTCGAGCTCATGCAGGTTCTCCAGGTAGATGGTCTCCTCGCTGTCGGATTCGGCGCCGCGGAAGTGGCTGCGGCCTTCCAAAAAATAAGGCACGTCGACTTTCAATTCCTTTTCCAGGACCGCCCACCTGTCCTTGAAGCACAGGACCTTGATGCGCCCGGTCAGGTCCTCGAAATAAATTTCACCATAAGGATCGCCTTTTTTCGAAGTGCGGCGCGCAAATTCGGTGACCACCCCTCCCAGCTTGATGATCTCGCCCTTGAACTCATAGTTCTGGATGGCGAGAACGGTGGTGTTGGAGACCTTGCTGATTTCGCTGCTGAATTTTTCCAGGGGGTTGCGGGTAACATAGATGCCGGCGATCTCCCTTTCACCCGTGATCATTTCGTTTTCCGGCCACTCCTCGAGGTTCAGGTATTCCCGGGGAATATAATTGTCGTCGATCTCCTCGGCGAACAGGGCTTTCTGGTTGCGGCTGCGATTCCTGTTGATGATGGCTGCCCTTTTGATCACATCGCTGATACTTTCGAACAGGATCCGCCTTTTCAGGCCGAAGCAGTCGAAGGCCCCGGCCTTGATCAGGCTTTCCAGAACGTTTTTATTGACCTTGCCCAGGTCGATGCGGGCGACGAAATCGTTGAAGTCCTTGAATTCCCCATCCTGGTCGCGGGCCGCCAGGATGATGCCCAAAGCGGCGCTGCCAACGTTTTTCAGCCCGATCAGGCCGAAGCGGATGGCGCCGGCCGATTCGGCGTGGAAGTTTTCCCGGCTCTTGTTGATGTCGGGAGGCAGGATGTCGATGCCCATTTTTTTGCTTTCCGAAATGTACTGGATGATCTTTGAGGAGGTGCTGGTCTTGTCGGCTTCGGAACTGAGGTGGGCCGACATGAAGTAAACGGGGTAGTGGGCTTTCAGGTAGGCTGTCTGGTAAGCCAGGTAGGCGTAGGCCGTGGAATGGGATTTATTGAAGCCGTATTCGGCGAAGGTCTTCATCTGGCTGAAAAGTTCCTCGACCTTTTTCTTGTCGTAGCCCTTTTTGGCGGCGCGCTCGAGGAATCTTTTTTCCTGGGCGGGCATCTTGCTCACTTCCTTCTTGCCCATGATCTTGCGCATTTCGTCGGCTTCGCTCATGGAAAAACCGGCGATGCGCACCGATATCTGCATGACCTGTTCCTGGAAAACGATGATGCCGTACGTATCTTTTAAAATTTCCTCGAGCTCGGGGAAAATGAAAGCGACTTTTTCCCGTCCCAGCTTGCGGTTGACATAGACATCGGCCATGCCCGACTGCAGCGGCCCGGGGCGGTAGAGGGCGTTAAGCACGATCAGGTCCTCGATCCTGGTAGGCTTCGATTTTTTCAGATAGTCGCGCATGCCCGAGCTTTCGAACTGGAATATGCCGTCGGTATCTCCTTTCTGGAAGACCTTGAATGTCTTGTTGTCCAACAGGTTGATGTTTTCCAGGTCGATGACCGTGCCCTCATTTTCCCGCACGGCGCGGACGATGTTCTTGATGATGGTCAGGGTTTTCAGGCCCAGGATGTCCATTTTCAGCAGGCCGATGTTCTCCACTTCGTCCTTTTCAAAATGGGTGGTGATGTCGTCCTTGGTCTTGTAAAGCGGCATGTATTCGGTCAGTTTCTTGGGGGCGATCACCACTCCGGCGGCGTGCATCGAGGTGTGGCGGATGTTGTTTTCCAGTTTCAGGGCGTAGTTGATAAGCTTGGCGAACTCGGCGCTGCGCTTGATCTCGCGCTGCAATTCCGGGCTTTTTTCGAGAACGTCCCGCAGTTCCACCTTGGGGCCTTCGGGGATCATTTTGGCCAGGCGGTTGACATCGGCCAACTTGACCTCCATGACCCGGCCGATATCGCGGATGGCCAGCTTGGCCTTCATGCGCCCGAAGGTGACGATCTGGGCCACGTTGTCCACGCCATACTTGACGCGGATGTATTCGATGACCTCATCGCGGCGTTCGGCGTCGAAATCGATGTCGATATCGGGCAGGTTGACGCGCTCGGGATTGAGGAAACGCTCGAAGATCAGGTCGTATTCCAGCGGATCGATGTTGGTGATGCCCATGACGAACGCCACCAGGCTGCCCACCACCGAGCCGCGGCCGGGGCCGACCGGAATGTCGCTTTCCTTGGCGAAGCGGATGATGTCCCAAACAATGAGGAAATAACCGGGGAAGCCCATTTCGCGGATTTTTTCTATTTCGTACAAAAGGCGTTCCTGGTATTCCTCGTGGCTGTGCTTCAGGTGCTTGGACTTGGACAAGTAATGGTGCTTGATGCGCTCGAAGCCCTCGAGGCAGATCTTTTCGAAAAAATCGTCGGCGCTTAATTTTCCCGGTGTGTTGAAAGCGGGCAGGAAGTATTTTTTCAGCTTGAATTCGAAATTGCAGCGGGAAGCGATGTCGAAAGTGTTATCCAGGGCGGCGGGGAGGTCGGCGAACAGTTCGGCCATCTCTTCGCTGGATTTAAAATAGAGCTGTTCGGTCTCCTTTTTCATCGGCCGGTCGGCGTCGCTGATGACGTTGCTGGTCTGCAGGCAGATCAGGATCTCGCGGGCGTCGGCGTCTTCCTCGCTCAGGTAGTGGACATCGTTGCTGGCCGCCAGCGGGATGTCCAGGTCCCGGGCCAGGTCCACCAGCTGCGGCAGGACCTGCAATTGTTCGGCCAGGCCGTGGTTCTGGAGCTCGATGTAAAAATTGTCCTTGAAGACCTCCCGGTACCAGCGGGCCGCCGTCCTGGCTTTGTCCTCGCGGCCGCGCAGCAGCTGGTAAGGGATCTCGCCCTGGATGCAGGATGACATGACCAGCAGGCCTTCCTTGTATTTTTCCAGCAGCTCCTTGTCGATGCGCGGCTTGCGGTAAAAGCCCTCCAAAAAGGAGGCGGTGATCAGTTCGCACAGGTTGCGGTAGCCCTGGTCGTTCTTGACCAGTACCAGCAGGTGGAAATAATTGAGTTCGTCTTCGCGGCGGTTGGGTTTGTCGAAACGGGAATTCGGTGCCAGGTACAGTTCGGAACCGATGATGGGCTTGATCTCGCTTTGCAGGGCTTTTTTGTAGAAATTGACCGCGCCCAGGATGGAGCCGTGGTCGGTCAGGGCCACGGCCGGCATCTGGAAAGCGCGGGCTTTTTTCAGCAGGTCGTCGATCTTCAGGGTGGAATCGAGCAGGCTGTATTCCGAATGCAGGTGCAGGTGGATGAAACTCTTCATTCCCATTCGATGGTCGCCGGCGGCTTGGAGGTGATGTCGTAGACCACGCGATTGATCGGGCGGATCTGGCGGACGATGCGGTTGGCGGCGGCGTCCAGCACTTCGGCCGGCAGGGCCGCCCAGTTGGCGGTCATGCCGTCGCTGCTGGTCACGGCGCGCAGGGCGATGACATTGCCGTAGGCGCGCTCATCGCCCATCACCCCGACGCTGCGCACCGGCAGCAGCACGGCGAATGCCTGCCAGGTTTTTTCATACCAGCCGCTTTTTTTCAATTCGCTGATGAAAATGTCGTCGGCCTGCTTCAATATGGCGAGTTTTTTTGGCGTGATATCGCCTAGGATGCGCACGGCCAGCCCCGGACCGGGAAAGGGGTGGCGGTTGAGGATGTCGGCGGGGATGTCCAGCAGCTTGGCCACTTCCCGCACCTCGTCCTTGAACAGGAATTTGAACGGCTCGATGATCCGCCCCTGCTTCTCCAGTTTCTGCACTTCGCGCACGCGGTTGTGGTGGGTCTTGATGGTCTGCGACGGCCCCTGCACCGGGTTGCTTTCGATCACGTCAGGATAGAGCGTGCCCTGGATAAGGAAATCGAAACCTTTCAGGCCGCTGTAGAAGACGTCGATAAAGGTCTTGCCGATGATCTTGCGCTTCCTTTCCGGAGAGCTGACCCCTTTGAGGTTCTTCAGGAAACGGCGGCCGGCGTTGATGTAGGTTACCTGCAATCCCAGGCGCCGGCGCAGATTGTCCAGGACCTCTTTCTCCTCGTCAAGGCGCAGCAGGCCGTTGTTGACAAAAATGGAGGTGACCTTATCCCCCAGCGCCCGCTGCAGCAGCACCGCCAGGGTGGTGGAATCGACGCCGCCGCTCACTCCCAGCAGCACGCGTTTGCCCAGGCATTTCTCGCGCAGCTCGCTGATCTCGTTTTCGATAAAATTTTTCATGCTCCAGGTGCGGTCGGTTTTGGTGATGGCGAACAGGAAATTGGCCAGGATCTTTTTCCCTTCCCGGCTGTGCATGACCTCGGGATGGAACTGCACGGCGAAAATATTTTGTTTGCGGTTCTCGATGGCGGCGATGGCGCCGTCGGCGGAGCGGGCGGTGACATGGTAGCCGGGAGCCGGGGCGGCGACCGAATCGCCGTGGCTCATCCAGACCGTGCTGTGATCCTGTACGTTCGCGAACAAGGGGGTGGCGGCCGTGATGTCGAGCTGGGCCTTACCGTATTCGCGCTGGGCCGAGCGCTCCACCCGGCCGCCCAGCATCCTGGTGATCAATTGCATGCCGTAGCAGATGCCCAGGATGGGAATGCCGTTGCTGAACAGTTCCTTGCCGACGCGCGGCGCCCCGGCCGCGGTGGTGCTGGCGGGCCCGCCCGAGAGGATGATGCCCGCCGGCGGCGCGGCCAGTATCTTTTTCAGGCTGTAATGGTAGGGGCGGATCTCGGAGAAAACGCCCAGTTCCCTGACGCGGCGGGCGATGAGCTGGGTGTATTGCGAGCCGAAGTCCAGGATTAGGATTTTATCTTTCATGGATGGCGCAATTGTAGCAGATTAGTTGCCGGGGTTCAATCGGGGATTCCCCGATTTTTTCTCATTTTTATCCATAAAATTGACAGGCGGTACTCAGCGATTTATACTGGACGGCAAATGCCCGAACTTCCCGAAGTCGAAACCATTGTCCGTGAACTGCGCCGGCATATTGTCGGCAAGACCATTGCCGCTGTCCGCTTGTTCTGGCCGCGCTCGGTCGAGGGACCACAAAGTGAATTTTGCCGCCGTTTGCGGGGCATGACCGTGGCCGCCGTGTTCCGGCGCGGCAAGTATATCGGACTGGAAGGCGCGGACGGGACTTTTTTTACCATTCACCTGCGCATGACCGGCAAACTGGTGCAAGAAATGGCAGCCCAGGACCGCAAGCACCTGCGCGTGCGATTCAACTTCCTGGACGGTACGGCGCTCCATTTTGTCGACATCCGCAAGTTCGGCCGCCTGCGCTTATGGCCCAGCCGCGAGCAGTCCTGCCCCGGTCTGGGCCCGGAGCCTCTGCGCCAGGCCACGTTGCTGGCGGTGCTGCGCGCCCTGCGGACTTCCCGGGCCATCAAAACCGTCCTGCTGGATCAAACTATCCTGGCCGGCATCGGCAATATCTACGCCGATGAGGCGCTGTTCGCGACCGGCATCCACCCTTTGACCCCGGCTGCCGCCTTGAACCAAGGACAGCAAAATCGCCTGGCCCGCTCCCTGCCGCTGGTTTTGCGGCTGGCCATCGGCCGCCGCGGCACCACTCTGCGCGATTACCGCACCGTGGAGGACCGCAGCGGCGAAAACCAGGAACATCTTTTTGTCTATGGCCGCACCGGCCAGCCCTGTCTGACCTGCGGCACGCCGATCGAAAAGATTCGTATCGCCGGCCGCTCCTCGCACTTTTGTCCCCAATGCCAGAAAAACAAGGGATGAATGCCTGGAAAATAGACTGCTTCAACTCAAGTGGTCGATGTGGATTGAGTATTTGCGGGGATTGCGCTAGAATGCCTGTAAATTCAGGAGTGCATATGCCTTTGCTTCAAGTTCCGCGCTTTTCAGGTAGGGTATTGGTTTTCAACTGCAGCCAGGACAAGGGAATCTCCGGGCAATGATCGCAAGCATAAAAAATAAAGTTTGGGATATCCTGAAAGGCAAGGAAGTATCCCTGGCCATGCTCTTTGACCGTGAAGGCCGGATCCTTTGGCACCGCGGCCGCGAGATCAAGGGACAGACGGTTATAGACGGTCAGGGGTTTTCTAAAAGCTGCGCCGAGGCGGCGCTGAAACAGGGAACGGCCAGGGAAGACGGTGTAGCTATAACCCGCACGGTCGGCGACCTCCCCGATTCGGCGCGTTTGCTCTATGTGAAGAATGTCATGGTCGTCCCGGCCGGCGACTCGCTCTTTCTGTACGTCGATGGCGGCGTCAAGGCCGGTTTCTCACCCGGCGACGCTGAGGTGATCGGCGCCATGGGCGGCATGCTGGGCGAAATGATCGATCGCTTCAAAGCCGGGAGCGGACCGGCCGGGAATATTGCCGGCAGCAGCGCGGCCGCGCAGAGTGTTCGCGACCTGATAGCCAAATACGCCCTGGAGGAGGAGCCGGTACTGCTCCTTGGTGAGACCGGTGTCGGCAAGAACCATGTCGCCGACCTGATCCATCGGCTTTCGGGCCGCCGGGGGGCTTTGCTTGTCGTCCATACTCCGAATGTCCCAGCCGAGCTCTTTGAAAATGAACTTTTCGGCCATGCCCGCGGCGCCTATACCCACGCCGGCGAACGGAAAAGTGGACTGATTGCAGAAGCGGACAATGGCACGATCTTTCTGGATGAGATCGCGGAGATCCCCTTGCTGGTACAGAGCAAGCTCCTGCGCTTCATCGAAAGCGGACGTTTCCGCGTCCTGGGCGGAGTGGAAGAGATCAGCGTCGCCGTGCGTGTCATTGCCGCCAGCAACCGGGATCTGGCCGAGGAAGTGAAGCGCGGCAATTTCCGCAAAGATCTTTATTTCCGTCTCAATGTACTGCCCTTGCATATTCCGTCGTTGCGTGAGCGCCGGGATGATATCCGCGCCCTGGTCCAGGAAAACGAGCGTTTACTGCGCGGCAAAAAACTCGGCGTCGAAGCCTGGAAGATGCTTACCGATCACAGTTGGCCGGGAAACATCCGTGAACTCCTGCATGCGCTGACCCGGGCCGGCATTGTGCTGCCGGGGCCGGTCATCGGTGCGGAAATAGGCCATTTGCTGCAAGAAGGCCTGGATGAAGGCGTAGTTTTCTGTGACGCGGTCATTGCCGATTGGCGGGCCGAGATCGCCGCCGGCAAAAGTTTTTGGGAGACCGTGTGGCGCGCTTTCATCCGCCGCGATCTGAACCGTGGCCAGGTGCGGCTTTTTCTGAAAAACGTTTTCAGCGAATCTGAACATAATCTTAAAACCATGACACAGAAATTGAATGTCCGCGATAGCGAATACCCGCGTTTCATCTCCATGCTGCACCGTTATGGCATTCATCCTAAAAAAGACAAGTAACACCACTCCATAGCCGTTGCCCCCTGTGGTGCATATCTCCCAAGTTATCCTCCATACCTGTCAAGCAATTTCTTTTGTTGTCTCCAAGGCTTGATTTTTTCCAAATGCTGATCTGTTATCTCTTTCAAAGGCCAGGAATGTTGGCATCATTTTTGCAATCATTTGTCAGGAACAATAAGGAGGATCCATGAAAAGAGAAAAGATCAGATCGTTAGGGGGAATGGTTGCGTTGTTGGCACTGCTTGCCTCGTTCCCTGCCTATGGGCAAGTTGAAAGTTCCGGAAACATCGCGAGCCGCTTCTCGCTCGGTGCCGGCCTGGGCATACCCTTCGGGGTCATCGGCCTCAGCTGCGAGATGAATCCCATACTCGGTTCCGGCCCCGACCATATCGCCAAGTATTTCAGCCTCAATCTGGGCCTGGGAGTGGCTGTCGCCGGTGTCGGTTATTCGCTTGGTTTCCGTTTTTATCCCCTGGGACGGGACCGGGTTTGGGCGCCGAAAATCTCCATCCTTTATGGTGTAGTGGCGGTGGTGGACTGGCGGGACATCGTCCGCGGCTTTTCATTGGGGGCCGGGGTTGTGCGGCGTTTGCGTAAAAAACTGTCATTGGACGCCGACCTGATCTTCATCATCAATCATTACGGTTTTGATTATATCGATTGGGACAGCATCGGCCGGCTGAAGGTTTCCCTGGGCGTGCGCTGGAACCTCGATTGACAGGGAGGAAAACATGAAAAGAAGAAACATCCAATTCGGTTTATTGGCGACGGCTTTGCTTATATCACTCGGCTCGGGCAAACTGCCTGCCGTGGAAAGCGGACCCCCAATTGCGGCTGTTCCTGAATTTGCTCACTTGAGCATCGGCAGCGGCTACGGATTGAACTACGGCGGCATCGGCTTGGGCTTCGAATTCAGCCCGCGGCTGCCTGAAAAAATAGGGACTGGCTTCCACAAATACGTAAGCTTCGCCATGGGGCTTGGCTACATGCCGGACGGGGGGTTGGCCTATTCCTTTGGATTGCATCTTTACCCCCTGGGCCGCGACTTGTTTCTGCAGCCGCGCCTCGGTGTCCAATACGGCGTGGTCGCTGTGGTAAGCAACCTGTATTCCTACCCCGGCGATGAACGGCGTGCCGAAGGAGTGGCCTTCGGCGCCGGATTCCTGCTCAAACTAGCCGGGCAGGTTTTCCTCGATGCCGATGTCCATTACATCATCCCCGTCGATTACGCCATGGAAGAGCTCGCAGGGGAACGGGTGCGTTTTTCAGCCGGTTTGCGCTATCGCTTATAAACTTCGCGTGCCCTTATAGCGGAATGGACAGTCAGGGAAAAAGTTATGAGCGTTCTTGGCCGCCTGTTAAAGCACAGAAAAAAGCCGAAAAGGGATTTTCTTGTTATCCAGGTGCTTGCCAGGCACCGGGCCTGGTATCCGGCCCACAACCGCGGCCGCGAAGCGCCGCCGGCGGCAATTGACGATTGGATCGAAAGATTAAGGCTCCTGAGTGAACATGAGTTGATACGGTTGCTTGCCGATAACCATGTCCGTAATTGCATCCTGGGTAAAAAATGGCCGCCAGTCGATGAACCTGCTGCCGGCACAGTTGAATCGCGGCTTTAACCGGCGGCAGCAAAGGCGGCGAGCAGGTCATCGTCCACCGGCCGTTGTTCCGGGATTTTACTGAGCATTCGCAGTACCAGGGTGGCTTGCTCCGCGGAAAGGTCGGGACGGAAATGCGTTGGGTTGATCGGTTCATTTTCCAGGATGGCGCGGATGATCTCGCCGGGATTTTCGCCCAGGAAGGGCTTTTCCAGGGTCAGCATCTCGTAGAGAACGACGCCCAGGGCATAGATGTCGCCGGCGGCGCTGACCTGCCGCTGGCTGATCAGCTCGGGCGCCATGTAGTAAACCGTGCCCAGGATCTCTCCGGTTTCGGTCAGATGGGTCAGAGATGGTGCGTGCGCCAATCCGAAATCGAGAAGCTTGACCGTGCCCGGCCCCGAACGGTCATTGGTCAGCATGATGTTGGCCGGCTTCACGTCCCGGTGCAGGATGCCCTGGCCATGGATGCGGGAGAGCGCGTCGGCCAGCTGGCGCATGATCAGCAGGCATTCGGCAATGGTGAAGCGGATTCCCTCGCGGATGGCTTCAGCCAGCGATTTTCCCGCAAGCAGTTCCATGGCGATATAAAGGTTCTTCTGATGCTCGCCGCGCTCGAAAACCTTGATGATGTTTGGGTGATCGAGCTGGTCGACGAGGTAGGCTTCGTTGAGGAAACGCTTGCGTTGGATCGGATCGGAAGCGTGTTCCTCACGGATCAGTTTGATAGCCACCGGTTTTTTCGCGCCGGTGAGGTCGGTCGCCTGCCAGACGATGCCCATGGCCCCGGAGCCGATCTGGCGTTCCAGTTTGTAATGGCTGACATAGGTCTTTTTCTTCCAGAAGGCCAGCAGGTGCAGGTAGCGGCGGAAGAGCAGAAAAAAAACGATCAGCAGCAAAGCGATGCCGGAGATCAACGCGCCGGTTCGGAAGCGGGCCCTGGAGAGCTGCAGTTTCTGGATTTCGACGTTTTTTTGCAGCATCTCGATCTGGCGTTTTTTCTTTTCCGAGTCGTATTTGGCTTCCAACTCGGTCATTTTGGCTGCCGTTTCCTTGTTCATGATCTTTTTTTCTTCATCCACCGCTTCACGGAAATACTCCAGGGCTTTTTTGTATTCGCCTTTTTCCCTGAATAATTCGCTTAGATTGTTCAGGTTCATATGGACCTGGTCCCTGGAATCTATTTCCCGTGCCAATGCCAGGCTGCGGTCCATGTAGCTCTCGGCCTGGCTGTAATCCTTCATTTTTAAAAAAGTCTCGCCCATATTCAGGTAGACCTTGGTCAGACCATATTTGTTTTGCATGGTTTGCCAGATTTCCAGTTCCCGACGGTAATAGGCGAGCGAGTTTTTGAAATCGCCCTTATCCTTGAAGGCAATGGCCAGGTTACCCACGGCGTTGGCGACAGCGCTCTGGAAATCGATCTTTTCGGCCATGGCCAAAGCTTCCTTTAATACAGCAATGGCGCGGTCGAGCTCTTTCAGGCAAATATAGGCCACTCCCACGCTGTTCAGCGCCAGCGCCGTGTTGCGAGGGTCCTCTTTTTTTTTATACATGGTCAGGGATTTTTGATAATATCCCAGCGCTTTCTGGTATTTTTCCTGATAGAAATAAATATGCCCCATATTGTGCAGGGTATTGGCGATTTCCAGTTTATTTCCGATTCTTTCCTGAATGGCGAGTGCTTGCAGCTGCGCTTTCAGAGCTTTTTCGTATTGGTTTTGATTGGTGAAAACGATGGCCATGTAATTGAGGGATACGGAAATGCCCTTATCCCACTTGATGCGTGTGGCCAATTCATAAGTCTGCCGGTAATAATCAAGTGCTTCGGCCAGGCTATTGTCCTCTTCAAAAGTGCCCCCGATGTTGTTCAGGCTGTTATATATGAGGTTGTCGTTTTTTATAGCCCGGGAAATGGCCAGCCCTTTTTCATAGAATTCTCGTGCCTGCGCGAATTTTCCCTGTATGCGGTAGCCCCAGCCAATGTTGTTTAAAGACCGGGCCTCTTCCTGCTTTTCGCCAAGTTTTTGCGCCAGTTCCAGCGCCTGCTGACCGTAAGCCATGGCTTTTTCAGCCGAAATATATGTGTAATGGGATGACAATTCATTAAGCGCTTGTACTTTTTCCTTGCCCGACTTTGCAGCGACTTTATTTTCCAATTCCTCGGTTTCTTTATCCTGGGCTGTGATGGTCAGTGTCATAATAGCCAGAATAAGAATCAGACCAATCAATTTTTTTACCATATCCCCTCCTATGCCATCGAGCATTTGATCGTGATTGAAGCAAAAGTCTATTGGCTATTCCATTGTTTGTCAATGCGGATGAAATTTTTCAGGAAGTTCGGCACCGATAATGTCACGGTTGGCAAGAGTCATTCCTGTTCAAGATACCACCTGAGATATGCCTTATACCCCTTAGTGTATACGCGGGCAGTTTAAAAAAGCCATTATGCTTGAAAATGCCGTCAAGCAACAATCTGCTTGCGGGTTGCTGTTTGGCATGCTTTTTGCAATAGCTTAATGGAAATAAGAAAATGGAGGCAACCATGAGTATTTTTAAAAATCTTGGCAGTCAGGGGAATGCCGGTCCGAAATGCGAGATGTGCCGCACGATGATTTATGGCGAGGAAACCGTCATCGCCAGGCAGAAGCGGGCGGTCTATGTTAACCTCAATCCTTTGGAAGCGCAGCAGATCGAGCAGAAGAGCGGTTACCGCTGCACGTCCTGCCGCCGCGAGTATTGTAAGGACTGCCTGGAAAAAAAGGCTCCGGGCAACATTTACGGCGGCAAGTCCTGTCCCGGGTGCGGCGGCCGTTTCGAGATCATGCACGGATAGCAAATCGATTTAAGGAGAGTTGAAATGATCAAAGAAGTTCACGTTTTTATTGAAAAGGGCGGCGATGACCGCCTGATGCGCGAGATCGTCCAGGCGCTGCATCCCGAATTCCTGCGCCAAGCGGGTCTGCGCCTGGTGCGCCATGACGTGACCGACTGGCCCAGTGAGCCGTTCACCATGGCGGCCGTGAAACTCAGGATGCAGAAAGGCATCGCACTCACCACGACCAACTGCCTGGTCCAGGACGGCAACGCCTATGGCAAGCGTCTTTATTTGGTGATGCTGAAGAATTAATAAATCAAGATTCTGATCTTAGATCTTGGCGATGAGCGAAGCGACCAGGTCGCGCAGCGTGAGCCAGAGGGAAAGGAGCAGGCCGGGGATGCGCTCGTAGTTGAAGAAGATCCAGACGGCCATGGCCAAAACTAGGAAAAAATTCAGCAGGAAACGGCGCAGCGGGCGCCTGGGCTTTTTCGGGATTTTGGAGCGCGAAGTCTGCCTGGCTGTGGGGCTGGTGGCTCCGGCACCGCTCAGACGGGTCTTTTCCCGGTTTGCTGCCGTCGAAATGTCGCCGAACGCAGGCTTTTCGGCCTTGGGCAGCTTGAACGGCCTGAACAGCGGCTTGACCAGTTCCTGCCACTCTTTTTCCGTGCCCGGGCGCTTGGCGCGCTCCTTGGCCATCATGCGCTCGATCAGCGGCTGGAAGGCGGCCAGCTCATCGGGAAGGCTGGGGATGGGTTCGGTCACGTGCTTCATAATGACCGCCATGGTCTGGCTGCCCTTGAAGGGCGGCGTGCCGCTCAGCATTTCGAAAAGGACCACGCCCAGGCTGTAGATGTCGCTGCAGCCGTCGACGCGCTTGGCGTTCAGCTGCTCCGGGCTCATGTAGCGCGGCGTGCCCATGCTCATGCCCGAGCGGGTGAGCTGGGTGGTGGATTCGAGCACCCGGGCGATGCCGAAATCGAGGATGACCGGTGTGCCGTCACGACGGAACATGATGTTGTCGGGTTTTACGTCGCGGTGGATGAAGCCCTTTTTGTGGGCGTAGAACAGGGCTGCCGCGACCTGGTTGGCGATGGTCAGCGCCTCGTCGGGATCGAGGCGCTGGCGCGAACGGATGCGCTGCTTGAGGCTTTCGGGGAAGAACTCCATGGCCATGAAGTAAAGGGCTCCGCTCCTGCCGGCTTCGTACACCCTCACGATGTTGGGGTGGTGCAGGCTGGAGATGGTCTGCGCCTCCTTGATGAAGCGTTTGACCGCCACATTTTCCGAGAAGCGGCTGCGGGTCATGACCTTCACTGCCACCAGCCGCGAGTGTTTCAGGTCCACGGCCAGGAACACGTCGGCGGCCGCGCCGCTGCCCAGGAATTTTTTCAACTCGTATCCGGGAACTTCGGGAAAAGCGGCCATATTTTTTATTTGACTGGCGCTGGGTTTCCTTTATGGTAAAGACCCAGCCGCAAAAAAAGCTTCAGCGCGCCCCACAGGGTTAAAAAAGTGCCCAGGCCCGCGACCAGGAATATTCCCCATGCGGAGCCGGCGGCGGCCGGGATCAAAGTCAAAGTCAGTCGCAGAGCCAGGCTGAGCAGCCAGAACAGCAGTCCGCCCAGCAGCACGCGCAGCAGCCGCATCGTGAGGGAACCTGCGTCTTGCGGGAGTCCTGACCTGAGTGCCAGGGTGAAGGCGGCGTTCAAGCCGATATAGAATCCGGCAAACTTGGCGCTGAGCAAAGAAAAGAGCGCCAGGAGCAGCGGCAGGACGAAAAGTAAAAAAAAGTACAGTATCCCCGGCAGGGAGGAGGAGACCCTGGTCATGGCAGCCGCGAAAAAGCGCTCCCGTCCGGGATCGCTGCCGATCAGCCTCCAGGCGAAAAACAGCAGCAATCCGCCCAGCAGGGCACCGCCGATAACGTCGGCCAGAAAATGGACGCCCAGGTACATGCGGGTGAAGGCAATGAGCATGATCGCGAAAGGCGCCAGCCAGGCCAGAACGCGGCTGCGGAACATGGTAGCCAAACCGCCCCACATGGCGATGGCGCCCGAAACATGGCCCGACGGAAATCCGAATGACAAGTTTTTCAGTCGGTAAACGTCGATTACTTCCGGTGCCGGCAGAGCTAAAAAGCTGTTGCCGCCCATGGCTCGAAAAGGGGTGGCAACATCCCAGCCCGGTTCCAGGCAGACCACGCGGGAATCGGCGAAAAAGGGGCGCGGCAGGCCGAAAAACTGCTTGGCGATCTCGCTGACGACGGCCGTCAAGGCGATGATCTGGAAAAGGAGAAATCCTTTGCGCAGGCTGACGCCCAGCATGACGGCGATGACCATGCCGATGACGAACTGGTAGTTGCCGGTGGTGGTGATCTGGCGCATCAGCCAGGTCAGGCCGTCCGAAGCCAGCGACTGCAGGACGATATTGATCTCGGTCAGGAACATGGCGCCACCTCTACTATGGAATTTTTAGCCGGTTCACATTGTCCGCTAAAGACAGTCGAGTTGTCAACCGCTTGGATTATTCAGAAAAAAAAACATTTTTTGAGGATCCAGGGTTAAAAAAAAATAAAAACGATGAGTGCTTTCGACAAAGGGTTTTTTTGTTCACAGATGACCCTGCGCCGTGCCCCGATTTTGGGATAAAACATTGACAATTTCCGCTATCTGGTTTATTTTATTAAAAAACTCTACCAACAATTTTCTCGTATAGTTCTGTGTCCCTGGGAATTGCATTAGGATGTGAAGATGAAGATAAAAATTTCGCGCAACAAATTGTTTCTGGTCTCCGGAGCCGCTCTGGTCATTGCCTTCCTGGGCTGGAAAATATATGAGAAAACCAAGGGGGGAGAGGGCGCCGGCCCCGGTGGCGTCACTGTGGCCGTCGAGGTCGCCCCGGTCGGCAAAGGCTCGCTGCGCGACCTGGGAACCTATACCGGCACGCTGACCGCCAAGACCCATGTCATCGTAGCCCCCAAGATCGCCGGCCGTTTGAACCGGCTCCTGGTCGACATCGGCGACCCGGTGCGCAGCGGCCAGCTGCTGGCCGTTCTGGATGACGACGAATACAGCCAGCAGGTGATTCAGGCCGAGGCCGACTTGCGCGTGACCAAGGCCAACCTGGAGCAGGCGAGCAGTTCCCTGACCATGGCCGGGAGGAACCTGGAGCGGGCCCGCGCCCTGCACAAGGACGGCATCCAGAGCGATGCCCAGCTGGACCAGGTAACCGCCGCCCACGAATCGCAACAAGCGCAGTTTCACGTGGCCGAGGCCCAGGTGGCCAATCGCGAGGCGGCGCTGGAGAGTGCCCGGGTCCGCCTTTCGTATACCCGCATCGCCGCCTCCTGGGAGCGGGGCCAGCCGGTGCGCTTCGTGGGTGAGCGCTTTGTCGACGAGGGCGTGCTGCTGTCGGCGAACACCCCCATTCTGTCGGTCATCGAGTTGCAGCCGATCACGGCCGTCATCCATGTCACCGACCGCGAGTATTTCCGCCTGAAAACCGGGCAGCCGGCGACGATCAGCGGCAGCGCCTTCCCGGGCAGGGAATTCAACGGCCGCATCGTGCGCATCGCGCCGATGCTACAGGAAGCTTCGCGCCAGGCCCGGGTGGAAGTCGAGGTCAAAAACACGGAGAGCCTGCTCAAGCCGGGCATGTTCATCAATGTGCAGATCGAATTCGCCCGCCGCGCCGGCGTCACGGTCGTTCCCTACAACGCCCTAGCCAAGAGGGGTGGGCAGCAGGGAATATTCATGGTCGACGCGGCCGGCCAGATGGCCCGTTTCGTTCCTGTCCGCACCGGCATCGTGGACGGAGGACGGGTGGAGATCATCGAGCCGAAGGACGTCTCCGGGCGCGTGGTCGTCCTGGGCCACTACCTGCTCGAAACCGAAGGCCGGATCATCCTGCCGGTGTCTGAGCCCGGCAGCAAGCCCGGTCTGGACGCCGAGGCCGGCGGAGGCGGGAAATGAACATCTCCGGGTTTTCCATCCGCCGCCCGGTCTTCACCGTGATGCTCATGCTGGCCATCGTGGCTGTGGGCCTGGTGGCGGTCAGCCGCCTGCCGATCGACCTGATGCCCGACCTCACCTTTCCCACCCTGAGCATCTCCACCACATACGAGAATACCGGCCCGGAGGAGATCGAACAGATCATCACCCGGCCCATCGAGGAAGCCATGAGCGCCGTACCAGGCGTCGAGGAGGTTTTCTCAGTCTCCTCCGAGGGCAGAAGCAACGTGCGCGTGATGTTCGCCTGGGGAACGGACCTGGACGCCGCCGCCGACGACATGCGCGAGCGCCTGGACCGCATCATCCCGCGCCTGCCCGACGATGTCGATCGGCCGATGCTGCGTAAATTCGACCCGGCCATGTTTCCCATCCTGATCATCGGCGCCCTCAGCAACCTGGATCCCATCCAGACCCGGCGCATTATTGACGAGCAGATCGTCTACCGCCTGGAACGAGTGCCCGGCGTGGCCTCGGTCGACGTCTGGGGCGGTCACGAGCGCGAGATCCAGGTCAATCTCGACGTGGACAAGGTCAAGGCCCTGGGCCTGCCGCTCGACCGCGTGATCACCGGCATCCGCGAGGGTAACGTCGACTTGCCGGCCGGGGTCATCGAACGCGGCAACTACGAGATATTGGTGCGCATCCCCGGCGTGTTCACCAACATGCAGGAGATCCGCGAGACCGTTGTGGCCGTGCGCGATGGCGTACCCATACGACTGGGGGAGATTGCCGACATCGAGGATACCTTCCGCAAGATCACGCGCATTGTCCGTGTCAACGGCCTGCCCGGGACGCGCCTGGCCGTCTACAAGCAATCCGGCAAAAACACGGTCGAAGTGGCCTCAGGCATACTCAAGGAAATCGAGCGCATCCGCGAGGACCGGCCGCAGATCCAACTCATCCCAGTCCGCGACAGTTCGGAATACATCAAGAACGCCATGGGCAATGTCAGCTCCACCGCCGTCTACGGGGGGATTCTGGCCGTCTTCGTCCTGCTTTTTTTCCTGGGCAGCATCCGTAGCACCCTGGTAATTGCCACCGCCATCCCCATCTCGATCGTGGCCACTTTCGCCCTGATTTATTTCAGCGGCTTCACCCTGAACATCATGACCCTGGGCGGGTTGGCCTTGGGCATCGGCATGCTGGTGGACAACTCCATCGTCGTTTTGGAAAACATCGTGCGCCTGAAGGAGGGGGGCGCGCCCCCGATGCAGGCCGCCCTGGACGGGGCGCATGAGGTTATCGCGGCTGTTGTGGCCAGCACCCTGACCACCTTGGCCGTATTCATGCCCATGGTTTTCGTGCGCGGCATCGCCGGCATTATGTTCAAGCAGCTGGCCTTCGTGGTCAGCTTTTCCCTGATCTGCTCGCTGATCGTTGCTCTGACCCTGGTGCCCATGCTCTCCAGCCGCTTGTTGGGACCCGAGCGGGCCCCGCGCTCACGGCTGGAAAAATGGAAAGTCAGGGTGGTGGCGGTTATCCGGCGTTTTCTCGTTTCCCTGGAGAACTGGTACAAACGAATGCTCCATGCCGCCCTCGACAACCGGGCCCGGGTATTGCTGGCCGTAGCCGCCCTGCTGGTGGGCAGCATCGCCCTGGTGGGGCTGGTGGGCAGCGAATTCATGCCGACCACCGACGAGGGCGAGGTGCGCCTGACCGTCGAGATGGAGGTCGGCACACGGCTGGGGGTCATCGATGAGCGCTTTAAGGATATTGCCGCCATCATCCGCCGCGAAGTCCCGGAGATGATCAGCATCGAGGAGAGCATTGGCGGCGGCGGCTGGCGCTCGGGCACGCAAACCGGCAACATCACCATCAAGCTGGCATCCAGGTCCCAGCGCTCGCGCTCGAGCGAAGAGATCGCCATGGCCCTGCGCCGCCACCTGCAGGGGATCCCCGGCGCCATCATCCGCGCCCGCGCCGGCGGCGGTTTTTTCTTCATGGGCGGCGGCGGCAGCCAGGAACGGGTCCAGGTGGAAGTACGCGGTTTTGACATGGAAATAAGCGAGGCTTTGGGCCAGCAGGTGAAAAAAGTTGTCGAGGGAGTGCGCGGCATCTCCGATGTCCGCCTCAGCCGCGATCTCGGCCAGCCCGAGGAGCTCCTGGTCATTGACAGACGCGCGGCCGCCGACATGAAACTGCCGGTGAGCCAAATCGGCGGCACACTGGAGACCGTACTCTCGGGCACCCAGGCCAGCACCTTCCGCGAGGGCGGCAAGGAGTACCGCATCCTGGTCAAGGTCAAGAATGCCGAGAAGATGACCATCGACGAGATCCTCGACCTGACGCTCACCAACAGCGACGGCCGGCCGGTCAGCCTGCGCAACGTCGTTAACGTCAAGGCGCGCAGCGGGCCACAGCGCATTGAGCGCCGTGACCGCGAGCGCGTGCTGAGCATCTCGGCCGAGATCGAGGGCCGCGACCTCGGCTCGGTCCTGGCCGACATCCGCTCCGCCCTGCGTCGGGTCCCCGTGCCCCGCGATTTCGCCATCAACTTCACCGGCGATTTTGAGGAGCAGCAGAAAGCGTTCCGCGAGCTGCTGGTGAGCATCATCCTGGCCCTGATGCTGGTCTACATGATCATGGCCATGCAATTCGAATCGGTACGCGATCCGCTCATTGTCATGTTCTCGGTGCCGCTGGCGATCATCGGCGTCGTCTGGATGCTACTGCTTACCGGCACCACCTTCAACATGCAGTCCTATATCGGCTGCATCATGCTGGGCGGGATCGTGGTCAACAATGCTATCCTGCTCGTGGACCATACCAACCTGCTGCGCCGCCGCGACAAGATGGCTCTGCGTGAGGCCATCGAGGAGGCGGGACGCCGCCGTTTGCGCCCCATCCTGATGACCGCCCTGACCACCATCCTGGCCATGATGCCGCTGGCATTGGGGCTGAAGGAAGGGAGCGAGGCCCAGGCACCAATGGCCCGGGCCGTGGTCGGCGGCCTGCTGAGCTCGTCCCTGATCACGCTGATCGTCATCCCCATCGTCTATTCCCTGTTCGAGGGCAAAAAAGACAAGGCCTAGCTGGGACGGATTCTGCATTTGACTGCGTTCTGTTAATGTGCTAACATTTTCAAAGTCATTCCGGAAAAGCCCCAGGAAATTCGAGTTCCGGTTATAGCGGCTTTTTGTTTTCCTGCCCTTTTCCCAAAAGCAAGGAGAAACCATCATGAGCGACAAAACAGCGACCATCGACGGCAATACCGCCGCAGCCCATGTGGCCTACGCCTTCAGCGAAGTGGCCGCCATTTATCCCATCACCCCCTCTTCCAACATGGGGGAATTGGCCGATGCTTGGGCGGCCGCCGGGCGAAAAAATATTTTTGACCAGGAAGTAGAGGTTATCGAACTGCAGTCCGAAGGCGGCGCTTCCGGAGCCGTGCATGGGGCGCTTTCGGCCGGGTCCATGACCACGACCTTCACCGCCTCGCAAGGGTTGCTGCTGATGATCCCCAACATGCACAAGATCGCCGGCGAAATGCTGCCCACGGTGTTCCACGTTTCCGCCCGTTCACTGGCCTGCCAGTCGCTCTCCATATTCGGCGATCATTCCGACGTCATGTCGGTGCGCAACACCGGTTTCGCGTTGGTTGCCGCCGCCTCGGTCCAGGAAACCATGGACCTGGCCGTGGTGTCGCACCTGGCCACCCTGGAGAGCAGTGTGCCCTTCCTCAATTTCTTTGATGGTTTCCGCACCTCGCACGAGATCCAGAAAGTGGAAATGATCGACTACGAAACCATGGCCGGCCTGCTGGACATGAAGCTGGTGGAAAATTTCCGCAGCCGCGCCCTGACCCCCGACCACCCGGTCCTGAAGGTGGGGCAGCAGACCCCTGATGTCTATTTCCAGGGCCGTGAAACCGTGAATCCGTATTATGAGAAACTCCCGGGCATTGTACAGAAATACATGGACCAGGTGGCCAAGAAAACCGGACGGCCCTATCATTTGTTCGACTATGTCGGCCATCCCGATGCCGAAAAGATCATCGTGGCCATGGGTTCGAGTTGCGAAACCATAGAAGAAACCGTGGAATATCTGAACAAAAAAGGCGCCAAATTGGGATTGATCATTGTCCGCCTCTACCGGCCTTTTGTCCGCGAAGCCTTTTACGCCGCCCTGCCGAAGTCGGTTAAGAAGATCGCCGTGCTGGACCGCACCAAGGAGCCGGGCGCCCTGGGCGAGCCCCTGTACATGGACGTGGTCACAGCCCTGGCCGACCGCAACCTGACCATCGTCGGCGGACGCTACGGCCTCAGCTCCAAGGAATTCACTCCGGCCATGGTCAAGGCGGTTTTCGATCACCTGGACGGCGCCTGTTTCCATGATTTCACCGTAGGTATCAATGATGATGTGTCCAAGCGCTCGCTCGCAATCACGGAAGACCTGTCCATTGAGAAGAGCGACACCATCAGTTGCATTTTTTGGGGCCTGGGTTCGGACGGTACCGTGGGCGCCAACAAGAATTCGATCAAGATCATCGGCGATCATACCGATATGTATGCCCAGGGGTATTTTTCCTATGACTCCAAGAAATCGGGCGGCATCACCATCTCCTTCCTGCGTTTCGGCAAAAGCCCGATTCGCGCCCCTTACCTTTCCACTTCTGCCGTTTTCATTGCCCTGCACAACCCGGCTTACATCGGGCGCTACGACGTGCTCAAGGGGATCAAACCCGGCGGCACCTTCCTGCTCAATTCCGAGTGGAGCAATGAGGAAGTATTCGACCATTTGACCCGCGACATGCAGGAAACGATTATCACCAAGAAAATCAAGTTTTTTAATATCAATGCCCTGAAGATTTCCGAAGCGGTCGGACTGGGCAAGCGCATCAACTCGGTCATGCAGGCCGCTTTCTTCAAGATCTCCGGCGTGCTGCCCGGTAATGAGGCCATTCAGTTGATCAAGGATTCGATCAAAAAGACCTATGAGAAAAAAGGCGAAAAGATTGTCACCATGAATTGGGACGCGGTTGACCGCACCAGCGCCGCCCTGCAGCAGATAAAGGTCCCGGCCTCCGCCGCTGAGATCAAGAAGTCGGCCTTGGTGCCCAAGCTGATCCCCGACAACGCTTCCGAGTTCGCGCGTACCGTCATCGACAAGATGATGCACCTGCAGGGCGACTCCATCCCGGTTTCGCAGATGCCCCTGGACGGCAAGGCACCCACGGCCACCGCCAAGCTGGAAAAGCGCGGCATCGCCCCCCAGGTGCCGCACTGGCTGAGCGAGAACTGTATCCAGTGCAACCAGTGCTCGCTGGTCTGCCCTCACGCCGCCATCCGTGCCAAGCAGATCGAGCCGGCGCAGCTTGCCGGCAAGCCGGCATCGTTCCAGACCGTAAAATCGACCACCAAGAACGAGAAGAAGCTGGAATACAAGGTGCAGGTCTATATCGAGGACTGCACTGGCTGCGGCAACTGCGTCCATGTCTGCCCGGCCAAGACCAAAGCCCTGGAGTTCCGCCCCATCGAGAACGAACGCCGGGCCGGCGAGGATGAAAACGTCGAGTTCTTCGAAAATCTTCCCGATAACATCATGGACGGCACCACCATCGCCCAGTTCAAGGGCGTGCAGTTCCGCAAGCCCCTGTTCGAGTTTTCGGGCGCCTGCGCCGGCTGCGGTGAAACCCCCTATGTCAAGTTGGTTTCCCAGCTGTTTGGCGAACGGATGATCGTGGCCAACGCCACTGGCTGCTCCTCGATCTACAGCGGCACCTTCCCCACCACTCCCTATTGCGTGGGCAAGGACGGCCGCGGTCCGGCCTGGGCCAACTCGCTTTTCGAGGACAACGCCGAGTACGGCCTGGGCATGCGCCTGGCCGTGGACTCCAACCGCAAACAGCTGCGTTCCGCTATCGAGCGCCTGCTGGCTTCGGGTATCGACAAGCAGCTGCAGACAGCCCTGGATCAATGCCTGGCGCTCTGGGCCGACAGTGGCGATGCGGCACAGGCGGCGGCACAGGCCGTCAGGGACCTACTGCCGGGCGTCCTCAAGGCGGCGCCGGCCGGGAAACAGGCCGGGCTGCGCAAGATGATCGAGCTCCAGGACTACCTGGTCGATAAGTCGGTCTGGTGCATCGGCGGCGACGGCTGGGCCTACGATATTGGCTACGGCGGCCTGGACCACGTGCTGGCCACGGGCAAGAACGTCAACGTGCTGGTGCTGGATACCGAAGTCTATTCCAACACTGGCGGCCAGGCCTCCAAAGCCACGCCGCTGTCGGCGGTGGCCCAGTTCGCTTCGGCCGGCAAGCGCACCGGCAAGAAGGACCTGGGGCTGATGTTCATGAGTTACGGCTACGTCTACGTGGCCTCGGTGGCCATGGGCGCCAATATGAACCAGGTGGTCAAGGCCTTGCTGGAGGCTGAGGCCTACCCCGGGCCTTCCATCGTCATTGCCTATTCCCCCTGCATCATGCACGGCATCGACATGGGCTTCTCCAGTGCGGAGGCCAAGAAGGCCGTGCAATCCGGCTATTGGCCGCTCTACCGCTACAATCCGGCGCTGGGTGCCGAGGGCAAGAACCCCTTCGTCTACGAGAGCAAGGACCCGACCGTCGGCATGCAGGACTTCCTGGCCAAGGAGATCCGCTTCGCCACTCTCAAGCTGCAGTTCCCGGATATCGCCGACCGCCTGTACGAGCAGGCCGCGGCTTTCAAGAAGAACAAGCACGACTACTATAAAAAACTGAGCGAACTGAAATAGGATCGCCGGAAAAGCGGGGCAGGGGAGAGCCATGGCCGTCGATGTTCAGAAGATCGACCTGGAGCATCCCCACCGGCGCCTGCTGCAGCATGCCGCGCGTATCCTGGAGGGCGGCGGACTGGTCGTCTACCCGACCGACACGATCTACGGGCTCGGGGCCGACCTGTTCAACAAAAGTGCCATCGAGCGGATCTTCAAACTGAAAAAGACTTCCCGGCAGAAGCTGCTAAGTTTTATCTGCCCCGACCTAGCTTCGGTGGCCGCCTGGGCCTACGTGCCCACCAGCGCCTTCCGGGTCCTGCACCGAGTTACACCGGGCAAATACACCTTTGTTCTGCGCGCCAGCAAACTGGTTCCAAAAATACTTCTGCAAAAGCGGCCCACGGTGGGGGTGCGCATCCCGGATTCGGCGGTAGCTCTGGGCCTGGTCCGCGAACTCGGCCGGCCTCTGCTTTCCACCTCGGTGCCGCAGGGCGAAGACGATTATTATACCGATCCCCTGGTGATCGCCGAAACCTTCCGCCATGACATCGATCTGATCCTGGATGCCGGCATTCTGGCCAACCTGCCTTCAACCATCGTGGACCTGAGCGGTCCCGCTCCGGCGATCATTCGTCTCGGGTCCGGGGCCAGCGAACCGTTCGGGTTGTGATCCGGGCCCAGGCCGATGAATTGGATTGCATTTCATTTTCAAGCGGTATAAAATTGAATAGAGTAAAAATGACAACAGCCAATATCATCACTATCGTTCGCATCGTCATGGTTCCTTTTGTTTTGGTCATCCTGCTGACCGAGATGCAGAACAAAGAGATCATCGCTTTTACGATCTTTGTCATTGCCGCCGTCACTGATTCGCTTGATGGTTATATCGCCAGAAAGCTGAATGAAGTCAGCGCCCTGGGCAAATTCCTCGATCCCCTAGCCGACAAGCTCCTGGTTACCGCGGCCTTGATCGCCCTGGTTTACCTGCAGGAGGTGGAAACCTGGGTGGCTGCCATCATCATCCTGCGCGAATTGTTCATCTCGGCCTTCCGTTTTTATTTTTTGATCAACAATGCCTCCTTTTCGGCCTCCGTCCCCGCCAAGCTGAAAACTACGTTTCAAATCGTGGCCCTGTCAATTCTGATCATCTGCCGCAAGCTTCCCTTTGCCGATCAATTGTATATATTGGGAACAGCAGTTCTTTATTTCGCGGTTTTTCTGACTGTTTACAGCGGTGCTGAATACGTCATTCGCATCAGCCGTTCTGTCAAAGAATAGCCATGCCTTATCCGAAATACCGGCCACTGAACAAAAAAAAGTTAAAAACCATTTCCATCACCGAGCGCAGCTCTCTGGTCCATTTGCAAGATTTCCCCCGGCCGTATCTCCCTGGCGCCGACTTCGCATCATTCATCGATTCTTTGCCTCCATATCTCGCCGCCAAGGATCTGCGCGAATTAATCGACCTGCTGGGCGAGGCCCGCAATAAGAATAAACCCATCATTTGGGGCATGGGTGCCCATTTGGTCAAACTGGGCCTGGGCCCGCTGGTCATCGACCTGATGCAGCGCGGCTGGATCTCAGCCATTGCCACCAATGGCGCTATGATGATCCATGATTTTGAGATCGCCCTGGCCGGTCACACCTCTGAGGATGTCGCTGCAAATCTTCTCCAGGGGAATTACGGCAACACCGAAGAAACAGGGCTGTTTTTAAATCTTGCTCTCAAGGAGGGTTTGACCAAGAACATGGGGGCCGGGGAGGCTGTGGGCTACTACCTGATCCAGGCCAAACTGCCGCACCTGGAACAGAGTATTCTTTTCAACGCTTACAAACTGAATATCCCGGTCACCATCCACCCGGCCATCGGCACCGACTTCATCCATTACCACCCGATGTTCTCCGGTGAGATCACCGGGGCGCTGGCCGAAAAGGATTTTTATCTGCTGGCCTCTATTGTCTCCGAATTGAGCCAGGGAGGAGTATTTTTGAATATAGGCTCGGCGGTTATTCTGCCCGAAGTGTTTCTTAAAGCCGTTGCTTTCTGTTCCGCTCTGGGGATTTCCCTGGAAGAATTCCATACCGCTGTCTTCGATTTCAACCGCCATTACCGGCCTTTTGAGAATGTCTGCAAGCGGCCGGTGGCCCGGGGCGGCAAGGGATTTTATTTTGTCGGTCATCATGAGGTCATGATCCCGTTGCTGGCGGCCATGATCCTGAACAAGCAGACATAGATTCCGACTCTCCGTCCATGGAAATCCGCCATGATTTTTTCCCGCTCGCGGACAAGCTGCGCCCGGAAAACCTCGGCGAATTTGAGGGACAGGAACACCTAACCGGTCGCCAAAAGATCGTTCAAGCCCTGGTGCAGAGCAAGAATCTCGCCTCCATGATCTTCTGGGGACCGCCGGGCACGGGCAAGACCACTCTGGCCCGCATCCTGGTCAGGGAAACCGGCTACCCGGCCGCCGAATTTTCGGCCACCGTCTCCGGGATCGCCGAGATCAAAAAAATCATGGAAAAATCCAAGGCCGCCCGCAATGATCAAGGCAAACCGCTGGTGCTGTTCGTCGACGAGATCCATCATTTCAACCGCAGCGTCCAGGATGCGTTTTTGCCGTACGTGGAGCGCGGCGATGTCATCCTGCTGGGGACCACCACCGAGAACCCGGCCTACAAGATCAACCGGGCCCTGCTTTCGCGCCTGAAGATCCTGGAATTATTTCCTCTTAAAAATGAGCACCTGGCCAACATCCTTAACCGCGCCCTGGCCTTCATCCATGAAAAAGGCAGCGCTGATCTCCGTTTCACGCCCGAGGCCGAAGCGGTGGTCATCGGTTACAGCAACGGCGACAGCCGCCGTTTGCTCAACCTGGTGGAGATTGTTTTGCAGACGGCGGACCACTCCGAACCTGTGGGTGAAACATTCGTGCTCGATGTCATCCAGAATAAAGTGGCCGGCTATGACCGCAGCGGCGACGACCGCTACCAGTATATTTCCGCATTGCACAAGAGTGTGCGCAATTCCGATGTCGATGCCTCGCTGTTCTGGTTGTACCGCATGCTGGAAGGGGGCGAGGATCCGTTGTATATACTCCGGCGCCTGGTGCGCATGGCCGTCGAAGATATCGGCCTGGCTGATCCCGAGGCGCTGCGCCTCTGCCTGAGCGCCAAGCAGGCCTACGAATTCCTCGGTTCTCCCGAAGGCGATCTGTTCCTGACCGAGGCGGCCGTCTACCTGGCCCTGGCCCCTAAAAGCAACGCCCTCTACCGCAGCGACGGAAAAATGAAGGAGATCGCCGAAAAATACAAGCTCCTGCCCGTGCCCCTGCAGATCGTCAATCCCGACAACTTTATCGCTGCCGGCAAGGGGGCCGGCAAGGATTACATTTATGCCCACGACTGCCCTGAAAAAACTTCTTTACTGCCTACTCTGCCCGCTGGAGTATTGGAGCGCGGGTTTTACGAGCCTAGCGGCATGGGTTTCGAAAAAAACATCCGCGAGCGCCTAGCCTATTGGAAGAAGATCAAGGACGAGCTCAAAAAGAAGAAATAGGCACTCGGTGAACGGTTGACGGTGTACGGTTCACGGCAAGAGAAAGCAAAACACAAAATTCCATGCACCAAATTCCAACCAAGCACCAATGACCAAATGATCCAAACGGAAAAAAGTGATAGTGCTAGTGGTAGTGATAGGAAGAAAATTATCGAAATCAATAGAATTTGTAAGAGCTTTTTGCTGACACTATCACTAACACTAACACTGATCTTTGATTAAGATATTGGAATTTGGGATTTGTGATTTGGAATTTTTATTTTACGTTTGTCTTATTGTTCTACCGTCAACCGAGTGCTTATATTGTTTCCCGTTCTTTTTTGTGGTAAGTTTTGCATATGAACGTGCAAGTAATGCCGGCGGCCTTGAAGGAAATCGAAGTCCTGCGGGCGACCGGCTACCGGGGGACGGGATTTTTGATCGGGTCGACCATGGGCCGTTTCATTTTGATCGAACAATTGCTGGCCATGGATTTTAACCGCAAAAACGCGAGCACCGTCTATGGAGCGGTTTGCGAAAAATACCAACAACGGCTGCAGGGAGTTTTTTTTTGCCGCAGGCGCCCCTTCACTCTGGATTGGTTTTTACTTGACCTGATCATGGCCATTGGCCGTGACCAGATCCAAATGTTCACCTGTGAATTTTTATTTTCCCAGCGCAAAGTTCACCTGGTGCCGTTTTTGGAACAGAAGGAGGGCGCATGGCGGATCTGACCCGTATAGAAAAAAGAGAACTTCTGGCTCTGGCGCGAAACACTATAAAAAAATATCTGACTGGCGAGGGGCGCGCCGCTCCGCCCGTGGCCAAACCAATTTTTTTGGAAAAACGCGGGGTCTTTGTCACCCTGCACCGCAAAGGTGAATTGCGCGGCTGCATCGGCTATCCCCTGCCTTACAAACCTCTGGGAGAAGCGGTTGTGGACAACGCCATCGCCGCCGCCAGCGAAGATCCGCGTTTCCCGGCAGTCAGCAGCGCGGAACTTGGAGAACTCGACATTGAAATCTCGGTGCTGACTGTTCCCCAAAAAGTTGCTGGCCCGAACCAGGTGCAGTTGGGCCGGGACGGGATCATCATCAGCAAGGGATCCCAGCGCGGCCTGCTGCTGCCCCAGGTTCCGGTCGAGCAGAAATGGGATCTTGAGCAATATATCTCCTATGGTTGCCGCAAAGCCGGGTTGGCCCCGGACGAATGGGAAAAAGGCGTGCAGATCGAGGTTTTCCAGGCAGCGGTTTTCGGAGAAAAGGAAATGGGGGAGGAACCATGAGCGGTTATCAGACCTTCGAGGTCAAGAGTACGCAGAAAATCGAATTCATCGACATCACATCGCAAGTCCGCGAGTTCGTGCGTGCGGCAAAGTGTAGGGATGGCATGCTACTGATCTTCAGCCCGCATACCACGGCCGGCGTAACCATCAACGAGAACGCCGATCCTGACGTTCCCCGTGATATCGGTGAGTTTTTCAAGCACTTGCTGCCGAGGCAGGATTATTTCCGCCACGCCGAGGGCAATTCGCCGGCACATATCCTTTCCAGCCTGGTGGGTGCATCGGAAACCCTGATCGTCCATAACGACGAGCCGCTCCTCGGCTCCTGGCAGGGGATCTTTTTCTGCGAGTTCGACGGTCCGCGCCAGCGCCGTTTTTTCCTGAAGATCATCCCCGGTTGAGGCTCCTGGCCATGACGGACCAAGCGCAACACCCTGCCGGCTGCCGCCGGCGATCTTTGTGGCCGTTTGCTTTCCTTTTGTCATTGGCCGTGGTCTCATTGCTGCTGCATGCGGCGAAGTTCCGCCGTGGAAAAGATGTCCTGAGGCTGCAGGAACAATATGCCGCGTTGGTGCGGACCCAGCCGATTGAAGAGATCAAGGCCAAGCGTGTTCGTTTTTATGAGACCAGGTTTTACCTAAGTTACCCTATGGCCGTTTCCTACACCACCGCCGATCTCCTTCGCCGCATCGACGGCATTATCTCGCCGTTGCGGCTGCTCGACAGCGAGGTCGACCCGGGCCTGCATGATCTCGCATTCAAATTGAGCGTTGGGGTTGCGTCCGCAGTCCCTGAGGTGGCGCAGCGAAGATTCGCTATTTTTTTCGAGAAGCTCGGGAATATTTCCGGAGTGACCCAAGCATCGTTCTCTCCAAGGGCTCGACGCGGCCCCGGCGCCTGGAGCTACGTATTTGACGTCAGCGGTCGGGCGGAATGGCGATGAAGGCTCTCAAACTGGTTCGTGCTTTCCTTTGGATCCTGGGATCGCTGTCCGTTTTGGCGGCTTTTGCCATCTTGGATTGGTACCCGACCCTCAAGGACCTGGGCCGTCTCCGGCGCGAGCGGGGTGACCTGGAGCGGAAAATAAAGGATTATGGCGCCATGGCCTCCGGCTTCACCTTCCCCGACAGGAACGAAAAGTCGCTTTTCGCGCGCGAAAAAATCAACTTGCGCCGGGCTCTGTTGCCGGCGGATGATGATGATGCCTGGACGGCCCTCGTTCTTTTGGAGCTGCAGGCCCGGGCCAGGGAGGATCGCATTCCCTTTGCCAGCTTCCTGTTCAACTGGCAATTAGTCGCCCCGGAACTCGGTACAACCGGTCCAGGTGGGGCGGATCTCCTGACCGGCTGGATCGACCGGCAGTTCGCCGATATCCAGAGAGGTTTTTCGATCGCTTTCGATACAGCCCGCTTTCCCTGGAATGGAGTCCTCTCCGGCATGCAGTTCCGTCGCGGCCGGTTGGCCAGACGGCCGGTATGCGTAGTCGCCATGGCGCCGCTGCCGGCGCTGCTCGGTTTCATCAACCACCTGTCCTGGGGCAAGACCCATTTTGAGATCATTCGCTTGCGCCTGGAGCCCGGCATTCCTTTTTCCCGGGCCTGGCTGGTCTGCTGCGGCAACTACCTAGTCCGCAAGCCTTCTGCCTGGGCATTGAAAGAGGTTCCTGAGAGTGTTGGCGACAACTTGTTGGTCGATCCCGATTCGCCACTGCTCTGGCAGAAAGTGAATCCGGGTATCGTCCCCAAAATCCTCAAAAAAGAATTGCCACCGTGCAGCGGAGCGATGACTTTGTGGTAGGATCAAGCCATGCGCGTAGTTGTGCAGAGGGTTTCGCAAGCCAGCGTCGAAATTGATGGCCGCACGGTCGGCCGCATCAAAACAGGACTCCTTTTACTGGTCGGCATCGAGAAAGGGGACGGGGAAAAAGAGATTGAATTCATGGCCGACAAGATTCTCAACCTGCGGATATTTGCCGATAAAGAGGGAAAAATGAACTTGAGCGTTCAGGATATCAGGGGTGAAATCCTTTCCGTTTCGCAGTTCACGCTGGCTTCCCGCATCAAAAAAGGGCGCCGGCCCGATTTTTCGAACGCTGAGGATCCTGAAAAAGCTGAAGCGCTGTATTCCAGCTTCAATGTCCTTCTAACCAAGTTTGTGCCGGTCGCTCCTGGCGAATTCGGAGCCATGATGGATGTCCACCTGGTCAACAACGGCCCAGTTACCATCATTTTAGAGAAAACCAAAGACGAACTTGGTTGACGGTTTACGGTAGACGGCGTACGGCAACCGCAAGATGATGAACTAGATCATGCCATTGCATTTTGTGTTTTCCTTCTGCCGTCTGCCTGGTTAAAGGCGAGCCCCCCCCATGTAGCGGGGGGGGTGTTTTTTTAGGTGGGAGTTATGATTATATTAAGGGGGGAGAGATGGAAAGGCTAATTGATGTTCGCATTTTTTGTTTTTTTATTTTCAGGTTTTTTTGCAGAAGCGTTTTTTTCCTCGTTGCCACCGCTTTTTTTATAGTCGGTAATATACCAGCCCTTGCCCTTGAACTGGAAAGAACTCAGTGAAACGATCTTTTTGGTTCTGCCCTGGCAATATATGCACTTGCGGATTGGTTCAGCCGTGATGCTCTGCAGGGCTTCGAAGGTCTTGGCGCATTTTGAGCATCTATATTCGTAAATCGGCATATCCTTTTCCTCCGAATAATTTTGTATAACATACTTGTTGTCGGCTGTCAATGATAAAATTAAAGAATCTTTATTGGATTTGCCAGCGTCTTAATAGTTTGTAAGGAGAATTGAATTTTATGAAGAAATATGCTATAAAATTACATCCAGTCCATTTTTTGCGAGGTTGTAATGTTTAAAAAACTGCCGATACTGGTGATGGTATTGTTGGCCGCCCAATTTTTGAGCGCCGATATCATCCAACAGATTCAAATTGAAGGCAACAAAAAGGTTTCCCGTGAAACCATTCAATTCTACTTGAAGTCACGTGAAGGCGGTGTTTATGACGCGCAAAAACTGAAGGCTGATTTCCAGGCTTTGTGGGGAACAGGTTTTTTTCAAGATATCCGCATTGAATCGGAAAATGGCGACAGCGGCAAGATCGTGCGCCTCGTCCTGGTGGAAAATCCATTGATTTCTTCCGTTACTTACAAAACCGGAAAAAAAGTCAAGGAAAGTGACATTACCGAAAAACTGCAAAACAACAACATCATCCTGCAGGCTTTTTCTTATTACAGCCCGGCCAAGATCCGCAAGGTGAAAAAGATCATCACCGACATGCTGCTGGAGAAGGGCTACAACCAGGCAGCGGTTACCATCGATGAAAAGAAAGAAAAAGACCAGATCGCTCTGACCATTCAGGTCAATTCTGGTTCCAAAACCAGGATCGCCAGAGTAGTGTTCCCCGGGCTGACAAAAAATTCGGTCTCCCCCGGTTTTTTGCGCCGGGGTATGAAGAACAACCAGACCCACAATATCATTTCCCATATCGGCAGCAAGGATGTCTACAATCACGAGAAGATAAACGAAGACCTGGAGGAGATCCGGCTGCGCTTGCAGCAAAAAGGCTATCTGGAGGCCAAGGTTGGAACTCCCGAATTCAGTATGATCAACAAGAAAAACGTTTTCGGCAAGCTGCAGGAAATGCTCAGGATCAGCATCCCCGTGGAGCTCGGCCCGCGCTACCGGGTGGGAAAAATTGCCCTGGAAGGCAATAAGATCATTCGCAGTGATTTTTTAAAAAGCCTGATCACAATAAAAAGCGGTCAGGTCTACGACATCAAGAAGCGCAACAAGTTCATCGAGGAGATACAGAAATTCTATGGCGGCATCGGTTATTTTTATGCACAGGTCGTGCCGAGCGAAAATCTGGACCCGGTCAAGCAGACGGCAGATCTGACCATCAATATCCAGGAAAACGAAGTTGTTTACCTGGGCAAGCTCGAATTCACCGGTAACACCTTCACCAAAGACCATGTTATTCGCCGCGAATGGTTCCTGCGCGAAGGCCGGCGCTTGAATATCAACGCCTTGGAGGATTCCATCAAGCGCATGAAACAATTGGGCCTGGTCACCGTTGAAAAAATGCCCGATATCAAGGCTGATCCACAGGACCCGCAGAAAATAAACATCACCGCCGAGGTCAAGGAACTGAATCGGCAAATGATCAATTTCAATGTCGGCTACAGCGGTTATGAAGGCTGGTTCATCGCTTTGGGTTATTCGACCCAGAATTTCCTGGGCATGGGTGAATCGTTCACTCTGAACCTGCAGAGCGGCACCCGGGCCAAGAATTACCAGTTTGCTTTCGTTGAGCCTTATCTGTTCAATTTGCCGGCCAATTTCGGCATTGACGTCTTCAAAACCTCGTTTCGCTATCCGTATATGTATACCCAGGACAGCGTAGGCTTCAACATTTCCACTTCGGCCCGCTTCTGGAAATATTGGGGCACATCTCTTATTTATGGTCTGCAAAATGTTTCGATAAGCGATATCTATGAAGATTATCAATTTATAAATTCTTATGCTTCTTATTATTATGCCGCGGGCAAGAGAAGAATTTCATCCCTTTCCCCCACCTTGTACTACTCCACAGTGGATTCGCCCATATTCCCCAGTTCCGGCAACAAATTCCTGGCCACTTACCGCTATTCCGGCGGTTTTCTCGGTGGGGACATCTATCTGCACAAACTGAAATTTGAGTTGGTCAGGTTCCAGCCCTTATGGAAAAGGCACGTACTGGGCATGCATGCCATGTATGAAGGCTTGGAGCCGTTCGGCGGCAAGGGAATTCCTTTTTATGAAAAATTTTTCCTTGGCGGTGAACGTTCCATTCGTGGTTTTGACATTTACAATCTCGGCCCCCGTGACAAGAACGGCAATGTTGTCGGCGGCAACAAATCTATTTTACTCAACTTTGAATACGCTATACCCCTGACCCAGCAATTTTCCTTTGTCTTTTTCTATGATATCGGCAACTCTTACGATGTCGGTATGCCCATAAATTTAAAAGATGTCTATTCGTCAGCGGGACTCGAACTGAAAATATTCGTGCCCATGCTCAACGTACCTTTCCGCCTGATCTTTGCCTACAATCCCAGAATCCTGAGAAGCGGGGACCAGCATTTTGTCTTTAAATTCGCCGTAGGGCCGTCATTTTATTAAGCATAAAAAAAGGAGATTAACATGAAAAAAAACCTGTTTCTGATCTTTGCCCTGGTCGCATTGACCACTTTTGTTTTCGCTGAAGTCAAGATCGGCATTATCAACCCTCAAGAGGTTCTGCAGAATTCGCTCAAAGGCAAGAAAGCCATTGAAAGATTGAAATCCCTGCAGATTTCCAAGCAGAAAAGATATGAAGCCATGCAGAAAGAGATCGAGGCCCTGGAAAAGGAAACCATGTCTCCCGCTTTGAACCAGGATGCCCGGGACAAGAAAACCCTGGATCTGCAGAACAAGAGGGTCGAGATCAAGCGCTTTACCGAAGACGCCCAGAAAGAAAGCATGGCCGCGCAGCAAAAGGAATTCGAAAGTATCCAACGCGACCTGATGCCCCTCATTGAAAAGATCGCCAAAGCTGATGGTTTTTCACTGATCCTGGACCTGAACACGGCCGGCGTAACCTATTTCGAGCCCGCTATCGACATCACTGAAAAGGTCGTCAAGGCCTATGACGAACCGTCTTCAGCTGCTCCTAAAAAATGAACCGCATCCTGACCCTGGAAGACATCAAAAAAATATTACCGCACCGTTATCCCTTCCTGCTGGTGGACCGGGTGACTGAAATCGACGGCGAAAAATCGATCAAAGGCTATAAAAATGTCACCGGCAACGAAGAATTTTTTATGGGGCATTTTCCGGGCAATCCGGTCATGCCCGGAGTGCTGGTGATCGAAGCTCTGGCCCAATTGGGAGCCGTGCTTTTGATGCAGCGGTTTGTCGGCCAGAAGGTTTTTGCTTATTTTGCCGGTATCGACAAAGCTCGCTTTAAAAAACCAGTGGTTCCCGGTGACCGGCTTGATATGGATGCGCTGGTTTTGAGAGACCGTGGGAAATTTGCCGTGATCGAAGGCAAGGCTTCTGTCGACGGCCAAGTTGCCGCGCAAGCGACCCTGATGTGCATAGTGACGTAATGAACCAGCCGCTGATCCATCCCACCGCCGTGATCAACTCCAAGGTTGAGTTGGGTCGGGGTGTTCAAGTCGATGCCTACGCGGTCATCGGTGCCGGGGTGAGCATCGGCGACAGCACTGTTGTCAAACACCATGCCACCATAGACCAAAACACGACGATCGGCAAGAATTGCCTGATCTTCCCATTCTCTTCCCTGGGCACCGATCCCCAGGATGTCACCTTCAAGGGTGAAGATACTTTCGTCCACATCGGAGACAACAATATAATCAGGGAATTCACCACCATTAACCGCGGCACTCCGAAAGGAGGAAGCCACACCCGTCTCGGTGACGA